>Ga0209123_1001187_pt1 | contig 26962 bp, 19 predicted proteins | sample BarGraIncu00431A_FD_184500 | JGI IMG/M metagenome (GOLD analysis project Ga0209123, IMG submission 184500) | Arctic peat soil microbial communities from Barrow, Alaska, USA - Barrow Graham LP Incubations 004-31A (SPAdes) (version 2) | ecosystem: Environmental > Terrestrial > Soil > Wetlands >...
TTTGGCGATGGTAATGACCGGGTTCAGACATTTTAAACATTAATAAGACTATGGGTATATTTTCTTTTACACAAGAAATCGCCATGGATTTGGGTACGGCGAACACCATTATTACCCACAACGATAAAATTGTTGTGGATGAACCCAGTATCGTGGCTTTAGACCGTCGCACCGACAAACTCCTTGCTGTTGGAACAACAGCTCAGTTGATGCACGGGAAAACTCCTGAAAATATCAAAACCGTTCGACCTTTGCGTGATGGTGTAATTGCAGATTTTTACGCTGCAGAGCAAATGATGCGTGGATTGATAAAAATGGCAAGTCCTAAAAAAAGACTTTTTTCTCCCAATTTGAGAATGGTCATAAGCGTTCCGTCCGGATCGACTGAAGTGGAATTGCGTGCGGTACGTGACTCTGCAGAACATGCAGGTGGTCGCGATGTTTATATGTTGTACGAGCCCATGGCTGCAGCCCTCGGGATTGGCATAGATGTACAGGCTCCGGAAGGCAACATGATTGTTGATATAGGCGGTGGTACAACGGAAATTGCCATTATTTCACTGGGTGGTATCGTTGCCAACAAATCGATCCGTATTGCGGGTGATGATTTTACAGCCGATATTCAGGAATACATGCGTCGTCAGCACAATCTGAGAGTTGGAGAAAGAACAGCTGAGCAAATTAAGATCAATGTTGGATCTGCACTGACTGAACTGGATAATCCCCCAGAAGATTACATCGTTCATGGACCTAACCAGATGACAGCATTGCCTATGGAAGTTCCTGTTTCGTATCAGGAAATAGCTCATTGCCTGGAAAAATCCATTTCAAAAGTGGAAATGGCTGTTTTAAGTGCGTTGGAACAAACACCTCCCGAATTGTATTCTGACATTGTTCGCCGTGGCGTTTATCTGGCTGGTGGTGGAGCTTTGCTTCGTGGATTGGCAAAACGTTTGAGCGACAAAATAAACATTCCTTTCAATATAGCTGAGGATCCATTACGCGCTGTAGCACGTGGAACCGGTATAGCGTTGAAGAATGTTGATAAATTTAATTTTCTTATTCGTTAATATACTCTGAATCGTCCGACCTTTTGTCGGGCGATTTAGCTTTTTTTGGAACGGCCTGAAGGGGTAACTGACGTATGCTTAATATCTTTCGGTTTATTGCAAAATACAGTACGTTTCTGCTATTCATTATATTGCAGGCATGTGCTCTTTATCTGCTGTTCAACAACAACAGTTTCCAGCAGAGCGCCTTGTTCAGTTCTTCGAACAGGATAAACGGATTTTTATTTACTGCAGAAGAATCAGTGACTCAGTACTTTCATCTGAGGGATAATAACGATGCTCTTCTGAAACAAAATTGTGAGCTTGAACTTAAAATTGCCAGGTTGCAGTCTGCACTTTTGCAATACACGGACACTTCAGGTATAGCTTTATTGCGCATGAAAGAATCCGAAGAATTCAGTCTGATTCGGGGGCGCGTCATTAAAAACAGTGTCTCTCATTTACGCAATTATGTGACGCTTAATATCGGGAAATTGGATGGTGTGCTTCCGGAAATGGGCGTTGCAAATGCTCAGGGCATCGTTGGCGTTGTCAGCAAGGTTTCCGATCATTATTCGGTTGTTATTCCTGTACTGAATCCTCAAATTCGTTTCAGCTGTAAATTAAAGAAATTAAATGCCTCCGGTTCATTGCTTTGGGATGGCGCAGACCGTCGTTTTGCCTATCTGGAAGAAATACCTCCATACGTGACTGTCTCTAAGGGTGATACCGTGGTGACTAGCGGCTTTTCCGCTATTTTCCCCGAAGGGATCATGGTTGGAACCGTTGATGAATACGATGTCGGTGATGATGTCAATTTCCTGAAATTAAAAATTCGTTTATCGACAAAATTTGATGCGCTTTCCAATGTTCGTGTCATACGCTACAAACATCGTGAAGAAGTTAAAAAGGTAGAAGAGGAGGCAGCTTTATGATTCGTTTTATTAATCATTTGATTTGGTTCATAGGCCTGATTGCCTTGCAAGTTTTTGTGTTGGATAATGTGCATTTTTTAGGCATATTTATGCCTTTGATTTATATTTATGCCCTTTTACGCTGGCCTTCAGACTTATCTCTCAATTTGACTTTAATCTTTGCATTTCTTTTAGGATTATCTGTTGATATTCTATCTAATACACCGGGAATGCATGCTTGTGCAACGACTTTGATTGCTGTGCTTCGATATCCGGTATTACGCTTGTATATTTCTAAAGAAGACCTGGATAACAGCAGAGATGTGAGTGAAAAAAGTTTAGGAATAGCTGTTTTCTGGAGATATGCCATTATACTGGTTCTTATTCACCACACTACTTTGTTTTTACTGGAGTCGTTCTCCTTTGTTAATTGGTTGCTGCTTTTGGTGAAAATTCCTGTATGTAGCTTGCTTACTCTTTTCTTTATTTTTGCATTAGAGCGCATTAACAGCAAAGAAGATGTTAAGTCTTGAAAATCTGCGGCGTAAGAATATTCTTATTATGTTGATAATAGGAATGGTTGTGTTGTATGCTTTGCGTCTGGCTTTACTCCAACTTTTCAGCAGTGAATACAAAACCTTTGCTGACAGTAATGCTTTCTTCAAGAAGACCATATATCCGGCCCGTGGTTTAATTTATGACCGTAAAGGAACTCTGATGGTTTACAACAAGCCGTCTTATGACGTATTGGTTGTTATGCGGGAAATGGAGGAAGATTTTGATACATTGGATTTCTGCACAACAGTGGGTATTACAAAACTGGATTTTATACAGCGAATCGTAGAGGTTAAAGATAGAAGGCGCAATCCAGGCTATTCTTCCTACACGCCACAAGTTCTTGTATCTCAACTACAGGCGAATACGTATGGTGTTTTACAGGAAAAATTATTTCGTTTTAAGGGTTTTTCGGTACGTAGCCGTACACTTAGAGAATATATGAAACCCATTGCCGCTCATGCTTTGGGTTATGTAGCGGAAGTGAACCAGAGTGATATGGAGAAGGATTCTTATTACATATTAGGTGATTATAGCGGAAGATCTGGTATTGAAAAAAAATATGAGGATGAATTAAGAGGTATAAAAGGAGTTCAGATTTTGCTACGAGATGCTCATGGTCGCGTGAAAGGGCGCTATGATAAAGGAAATCATGATATTAAAGCAAAGCCTGGAAAAGATCTGACACTTTCTATTGACATGGAACTTCAGGAGTATGCTGAAAAGTTAATGGTCAATAAGCGTGGGGCTATTGTTGTTATTGAACCCAAAACAGGGGAAATTCTGACCTACGTTTCAGCTCCGACGTACGATCCCGGATTGCTTGTTGGAAGTAACAGAGCTACGAATTATAGAGCATTGGAGTCTTCACCCTACAAGATATTCCTTAATCGCCCAATACAATCCAATTATCCTCCGGGTTCAACCATTAAACCAGCTCAGGCACTGGTTTTATTGCAAGAAGGAATCATATCACCAGGAACAAGCTATGCCTGTAACAGGGGCTACTATTTTGCACCCGGTCATAAAGTGGGTTGCCATGCTCATGCTTCGCCTTTGGCCTTAGCTCCCGCCATTTCTGCTTCCTGTAATGCCTATTTCTGTGCAGGCTACCGTGCTATGATGGATAGTCCTAAATACACCAATATACAGCAAGCGATGGATACCTGGAGGGATTATATGGTTGGTCTGGGATATGGTTACAAGTTGGGTGTAGATTTGCCTTTTGAGAAAAGAGGAATGATTCCAAACAGTACCTATTACAACAAATGGTACGGTAAGCGAGGTTGGAGAGGTGCTACCATTATTTCAAATGCAATCGGACAAGGAGAAGTTTTAGCTACTCCCATGCAAATTGCTAATTTTTGTGCCATCGTAGCCAATAAAGGCTGGTATATAACCCCACATCTTGTAAAAGGCATTAAGGGAAGTTCACAGGATACACTTTATACGAAAAAACATTTTACGGGTATTGATGCAGCCAATTTTGAACCGGTCATTGAAGGTATGCGAGGTGCTGTATTGCATGGTACATCGATGGGTGTAGCCATACCGGGGATCGATATTTGTGGAAAGACAGGTACCGCACAAAATGCAGGTGTTGACCATTCTATATTTATGTGTTTTGCACCTATGCAGGATCCGAAAATCTGTGTTCTGGTTTTCGTGGAAAATGCCGGATTTGGTGCTGCATGGAGTGTGCCTTTGGCTAGCTTACTCCTGGAAAAATATTTAAAAGGCTCCGTAGATAATTATCGAAAGGGCATGGAAGATCGATTGTTGAATGCTAATTTAATGCAATTTGTATCGCGCTGATAAAAGAAGTGTCTGGAGATCCATCGACAAGTGGACCGTTTTAATATATTTGCTTTTGGCCTTTTTTGGTTGCTTAAGCATTTATGGGGCAAGCTATGACTTTGACCATCCTGGTTTTTTTGATTTTACACAAAGGTCTGGAAAACAAATTGTTTGGTTGGGTTTAGCTCTCTGCATCGGTGTTTTTATCTTACTAATTGATGCAAATACGTATTTCTCCTGGGCTTTTCTGGTTTATTTTGGCATGATTGGGCTTTTGATGCTTACTGTTGTCATAGCTCCCGAAACGAAAGGATCCCGATCATGGTTGGTTTTGGGCCCATTGAATATACAGCCGGCTGAATTTGCCAAATTTGCGACGTCTTTGGCTTTGGCGCGTTTTATGAGTTCGTACAATTTCAACTTGAATACAAGTAAAAATTATTTGCCGGTAGCGGGTATTCTGTTTCTGCCACTGATGTTGATTCTTCTACAGAATGAAACGGGTTCGGCTTTGGTATTTTTCTCCCTGATGTTGATGTTGTACCGGGAAGGTATGCCTGGCATTATTTTATTTCTTGTCGTTTGTTTTGCCACTTTTTTTGTTGTTGGTTTGCGATTTTCAGAAACGTATATATTCTCAACGACTTCAGTGGGGCAATTCGTGGTTTTACTTCTGATATTATTTGTGGTTTGTGGTATGTTGCTGAGTTATAGAAAGGACGAACAGGCTGTAAAATTTCTGTTGATCGGGAATTTGGGTATTATGTCGCTGGGTATATTGTTGAATGCATTTGGCTTGATGGCCTTTAATCTTTGTTATCTTCAACTGGCACTCTTGATTTTAAGTAGTTTCTATCTGGGGTTTCAGTCTTTAAAGTATAGAACGTATACCTATTTATTGATAGGCCTTTTTGCCTTTACGTCTGCCGGTTTTTTGTACTCCACCGATTATGCTTTTAATCAGGTGCTGGAGCCACATCAACAAATTCGTATTAAGATTTTGTTGGGAATGGAAGATGATCCCAGTGGGGCAGGTTATAACGTCAATCAGTCAAAAATAGCGATTGGTTCCGGAGGTTTTCTCGGGAAGGGCTTTTTGAATGGGACTCAGACCAAATTGAAATATGTACCGGAGCAGGATACTGACTTTATTTTTTGTACAGTAGGTGAGGAAGAAGGTTTTGTCGGTTCGGTTTTAATTCTGGCATTATATGCGGTGCTTTTACTGAGGCTCATTACGCTGGCAGACCGTCAGCGGTCGGCCTTTTCAAGAATTTATGGTTATTGTGTGGTGAGTATCTTATTTTTCCACGTGTTTATTAACGTAGGGATGGTACTTGGGCTGATGCCGGTTATAGGAATACCCTTACCCTTCTTCAGTTATGGGGGGTCATCCTTGTGGGCTTTCACCATTTTACTCTTTATCTTTTTGCGTTTGGATGCCGACGAGCAGCAGAGGCGTTAAGCTTATAGAAAATAGCTCAATACAGACGCACGCCTATATTCTCAATACCCTGAACTTTTTCATCCCTCAATCCATGCTGGATTTCTATGGAAAACCATCGGTTTTTAGTTGTCTTTTTAATTTTCAGATCGGGTAGCCGGTAAGAAATGTTGTAAAGCGAGCCCCAGCCTGTGCCCAACCATTTGCCGTTGGGCTCTGAGAGCTTCCAGTCTATTGAATCCATACGTGTCGTGCCATCTGAACATTTCGTTTGAATGTACAACCATAAATTCTGATAGGGGTAAATGTTGGTATGCCTAATTTGAACCTCAAAGTGCAGGTTTTCGGGATCCTGTGATGTCAGGCTGTCCTGAAAACTTATTTTTTGCCCCAGGCCCCAACTTAATTCCGGAAATGTTTCGGCGTGTTGATAGTAACTTTCTTTCTTGCAAGAAGTTAAAATTAAAAGCGTAACAATAAACGGTATGATTTTCTGAATCATTATGCCTCGTCTTTAGGAGTCTCGGTGTTTGTAGAACCGGGTTTTTGAGGTTTCTCAAAACGTGCTCTGGGTTTTTGATTTCCGTTACGATTCTTATTCTCGTTTTTGTGACTGTTGTCGGGATTGCGTGGATGATTTCCAGGGTTGTTTTTTATATCCTTATCCACTTTTTCACCTTCTGTGTTCTTTTTCACTTCGGGACGTTTCATTTCGGGACGTTGCTTAGCCTGGACAGGTTGAGCCGATTGTGCAGGTCTTTCCGGTTTTGCCAGTTTTTCCGGCCTTTCCAGATGGGTGGGTCTGTCTGGTCTGTCCGACCTTTCAGGTCTTGGATGGTCTTTGTTTCCCTTATTTTTGTTTGATTTTTTAGAACGGTCGAAACGGGTCAATCCATCTTCACTCAAGACATCACCGAATTCGCTTTTTTGTTCTACCTCAATGACTTCGGAAAGGCTATCTACGCGAATGCCTTTTTTGTTTAAAGCGATAATCTGCTTGGCCCTTTCAACAGGAATGGAGATGGCATTTGCCAGAAAATCCTTACTGGTTGAATAAAGCATCTGACGTTTGAATATATCGGCCTTAAAGAGGTAGTAACTGCAATCTTTGGTGTCCAGGATAATGTCCTTGGAGGGTATGTCTTTTTGTGCTTCCGCATAAACATCTGTTTCATAATTTAAACAGCATTTAAGTTTGGCACATTGGCCTGCCAGTTTTTGCGGGTTCAGGGAAAGGTCCTGATAGCGGGCTGCACTTGTAGAAACGGAAACAAAGTTTGTCAACCATGAAGAGCAACAAAGTTCTCTGCCGCATGGACCTACGCCTCCGATTCGTCCTGCTTCCTGACGTGCCCCGATTTGTTTCATTTCAATGCGGACACGGAATGTTTCTGCCAGAACCTTGATGAGTTGTCTGAAATCGACTCTATCGTCCGCGATGTAGTAGAAGATGGCTTTGTTTCCGTCTCCCTGATATTCCACATCGCCAATCTTCATGTTCAATTTTAGATTTTCAGCTATTTTACGTGACTTAAGCATGGTGTCGTGTTCCAAAGCCTTGGCTTCTTCAAATTTTTCCAGATCGACCGGTCGGGCTTTGCGATAGACACGACGTACTTCTTGCTGTTCGTACCGATAATTGGTTTTTTTCATCTGTTTCAGCACCAAAGCGCCTGTCAGGGTGATTTCTCCAATATCGTGTCCGGGACTTGACTCAACAGCGACAATGTCCCCTTTTTCCAGGGTGAGTTTATTGCTGTTTAAGAAGTAACTTTTACGGGTATTTTTAAACTGAACCTCCACCCAATCTGTAAGCTCCTGTGCCTGTGGAAGGTCGCAAAGCCAGTCGAACGTATTTAGTTTTTGTATTTTAAGGCCGCCACATCCTTTCTTCTTCATGCAGCATCCTGCCATATTTAATTTGTATTCCATTTGAGTCTTTTTAAAGTTCCGGATATCCGGCGTATAGTTAAACGATCACAGTATTGAAAAAGAGTAAATATCTTTCATTCAATCAGAGTTTTCGTGCTGAATTAAAAGGTTTTGTCAACAAAAATAGCAAAAAAATACCGAAAGATGCAAATCTATTTTTTGAAGAGCATGATGGATTTTAATGCAAGATCGAAAAAAACAATTTTTGCATTTACGTTTTGTTCGATGTGTCTTTCCGCCAATTCAAGCTCTTCCATAAAGGATAGAATGTTCTTGTGATTGATAAACGGTGAAAACTTTGCGGAAAAAGCAGTTTCAGCCGGTGTCATGTAATTCAGGTCTGCCTGTTTAACGTTCATGATAAAGTTCTCACGTACCAGGCGTTGTGAAAAACTGAGGTATTTTTTCCCTTGCTCCCGACCTACTTTTGCCATTTCATCCGACCAGATTTTCAGGTCCTTCAGACTTTTTTGTTTATCCAGTTTTTTGTCCGGACTAAAATTGGCTATGGTGTATGCGCCGCGCATGCAGCGGATAAATTGGTTGAGATAAAACGTATTTTCATCACTTGATTGGATATAATCCTGGGCTTTCAACCAACTTCCTCCGGAAAGATGAATACAGGAGTCAAGTTCAGTTTCAGACATAGTGAAGCGTTGTTGTAAGGCTTCTCTCAAATCCTTAGCCTCAATACCTTTGATTTTAATCATTTGTGCACGAGAAAGAATCGTCTTTAGCAGCTGTTCGCTATTTTCTGAAACCAACAGGAAGATGGTTCTTTCCGGTGGTTCTTCCAGTATTTTCAGCAATCTGTTGGCGCAAACATCACCCATCTTTTCAGGCAACCATACAATCATGACTTTATATTCTGATTCAAAGGCCTTAAAACTGAGTTTTCTCAAAATCTCATCGCCTTCGTCTCCATAAATGACACCTTGTGAATTTCCTGCTTTTATGTAGCTCATCCATTCGTTGTAGCTGAAATATTTCTTCTCTGCCAGGAAACTTCGCCATTGTATCAGGAAATCATCACATACCCATTTTTTTCCTGAACCTGGTTTATAGATTGGAAAGACAAAATGAGTATCCGGGTGAATGAGTTTGTTGAACTTGTGACAGGATGGACATGCTCCACAAGCATCTGTTTCTCCGCGGTTTGTACAGCAAATATATCGTGCGTAAGCTATGGCAAGGGGCAAAGCTCCTGTACCTTCGGCGCCGGAAAATAGCTGTGCGTGTGGAATGCGATTTTCCTGAACAGAGAGTATTAGTCTGTCCTTGATGTTTTGCTGTCCAATAATATCGTGGAAATACATAGTTTTTTCGCGTTTTTTTCGCTTCTGTACAAAGGTAAAAAAAATAGCAAAAGGTCATTAGGGGTTTTTCTTTTTGTTTGATTTTTTATGGAACCTTTTAAGGAAAAAGGGTACATTTGCTTTGTCAATGGAGAGTTGGCAGAGTGGTCGATCGTGGCAGACTCGAAATCTGTTGTACCGCTTGCGGTACCGGGGGTTCGAATCCCTCACTCTCCGCTTTTAAACAAAAAGAGACTTATTCGGGTCTCTTTTTGTGCCAGTAAGTTTCCTTTCTGTACGAGGTTCAAGGGAACCTTATTCTGATAGTCTGGCTTTTTCAAAAATAATATTGTCACAATAGCAAACTCTAAACCTGTCCTCAAAACTGAAATTCTTTGATTCAACATTCGTACAATTATACACGCAGAATTTGGTGAATTGATGTTAAAAATGCGTATTAAACTCTAAAATTTATTTTTTTACCTATGAATTTATTGTTGTTGATGCACTCCTTTGTGTACACATTGTATTTCATACATTATATTTAGAATAAAAACAGTATAATTAAACATTTTATTATGGTACACTTTTAAAGTAGAATGATACTGCATAAACTTTTGTTTACGAACATAAGAATCTGAATAGAAGATGTTAGAATAAAAAATATCAAAAAGAGTATTAATGCGAATGTTAAATCAAATGATAGTGTCAATAAGACAATTTGGATAGATTGTAAAAAACAGATAAGGGAAGTTTCTGTTTTTTTTCGTTAATTTGCTTGTCTATATTTGTATTTAACTATCTGTTGTACATATTTATATATTAGATGTTTTTTAGAATTTATTAAAAAATCATGATTTTACATAATAAAATCTAAAGGATTATGAATCAAGTATATTTGAAAGAAGACGAAAAAAATATTGTTGTCCGTTTAACGCAGGATGATGAAGATGCTTTTTGTGAACTTTATGCAATCTACAAAAAAAGGCTACTTTATTTTGCAACGAAATTTGTAAAATCGAAGGAATTTGCTGAGGATGTTTATCAAGATGCCTTTATCGCAGTTTGGCAGACAAGACATTCTATAAATCCGGAATTGCCTTTTTCTTCTTATTTATATGCCATTGTTAGAAACAAGGTCTTAAATCTGATGCGGAATATTGATTCAGAAGAAAAATTAAAAAGTCAAATTTTATCTCAAGCGATAGATTATTCTGATGAAACGCATGAGAAACTTATGGAGAATGAGTTGGAAAAATTTATTGCTCAGGCAATGTCCAAATTAACTGGAAGGCAACGTGAAATTTTTGAGATGAGCCGAAACCAAAATTTGTCATACAAAGAAATTGCTTCCGAATTGAATATCTCGATAGCTACTGTGCAAGAGCATATTTCAGCCTCACTAAAAATACTTCGTGAATATTTAAGTAAAAACTATGGAGTATATTCCGGGCTGATTCTTATTCTTCTTTGTTTAAAAAGTTAAAAAACATTAACTATCCCCTTTTTTTAATTTCCCCCTGTGTATATATATATAGCATGGGTTTTTTCATTTTAACCCTTTAGCCATTTAAATCAATATGAGAAACAACAATTTGTTCAAGCGCGATATCAGACATTTTCTTGATAACACCTATACTCAAGAAGAAGCAGAAAGAGTTTTTGACCAACTGCGAAAAGAAAATTTGGAGAATATTTTCGATGAATGTATAAATGACGCATGGGATGAATCAAAAAGTTCTTTCTCGGGTACCATTTTAGAATACTACCAAAATAAAAAAGAAGCAGCCATTTTATTACGCAGAATCAAAAGGACTCATCGCTCTTTCTCCAGTTACTTATTACACCCATTATTAATAGCTGCATCAATTATCGTTGTTTGTGCGATAACCGTCGGAGTGTACAAATACAGTCAAAACAAAGCCTTACAATCGATTTATACATTAACACAGTCAACAACAACCGGAGAAAGAAAAACAATAAGTTTGCCGGATGGAACTGTTGTTACTTTGAATACCTGTTCAAGAATCAAATACCCCAATAAATTTTTAGGAAAAAATCGAAAAGTGATGTTGGAAGGTGGAGCCTACTTCAAGGTCGTTCATAACAGTTCAATGCCTTTTATCGTCAACACCTATTATAAAAACACAAACATAAAAGTGCTGGGAACTACTTTCAATGTTGATGCTTATCCCCAGAATAAAATTATTGAGGCAACACTGATAGAAGGACGCATTTCTTTTGAAGGTATAAATGAAAAAGGTGAAACGACAAAAACAATTCTTTCTCCTACAGAGAAATTGACATACAATACTTCTACAAATAATATATTTGTTCAAAACGTAGATACTAAAGATGAAACAGCGTGGATGGACGGACGAATCGTGTTTAGAAATTCTCCAATTCTGGAAGTGACAAGAAAACTCTCAAAATTGTATAATGTTGATTTTAAACTGGACGGTGAAATTATCAAAAGCTACAGCTTTACTGGGGACTTTTCGGAAGACTCACTTTCACAGGTTCTTGAATATATGAGAATATCTTCTGGCATAGATTACAAGATTATTCACAACAAAACTCAATCTGGAAAGGATTTAATAGTTCTAAGAATCAACAGATCAACAATATAAACATTAAACTATGCAAAATAAATCTACAAAAAAACTCAAATGAAAAAACACTATTTACTTATGTCTTACTTCAACAGCAATTAAGCTCTGGGAAGTTATCACCTATCTCAAGAGATGTTATCTATTTCCCAAAAGTAAATGCTTCAGCGGAGCATTATCATTATTAAGTTAAATATTCATTTAATACGTATGTAATTCTATGAAAAACACAAAACTTGAATTTAAAACACGTTGGAAAAGCAGGTTTTTATTTCGTTCGAATGCAGAGAAATCACGAAATGTGATGAGAACGGTAAAAGCGATTGACTTCCTGCTACTTTTCTGCTTTTATATTGTCGCTACAGGCAGTATAAGTGCACAATCAGTCAGATTATCCCTGAACATTAAGGATAAGCCAATAACCAGAGTATTGGATGAAATTGAAAAACAAACTCAATACCGTTTTTATTATAACAATAAAATAGTTAATACCGAACAAACGGTGTCTGTCGTATCCAATAACGAAGATGCTCTTGATGTTTTGGATAAAGTTTTATCACCTTCAAATATAGGCTATGAAATAAAAGGTAATGACATTATTCTCACTAAGGGTCGCAACGAAGATAAAGTATCCACTCAACCGGCGAGTAAAATTATCATTACTGGTAATGTAAGTGATGTCAAAGGAAACCCAATGTCTGGTGTTACCATCCTTATAAAAGGAGCAAGCGGGGGAACCATTTCTGATAATTTTGGAAATTATTCGATTAAAGTGCCAGCCAATAGCAGCACTTTAACTTACAAATATTTAGGATACATTCTGCAAGGGGAACTTGTTGGAGGTAGAAAAGTGATAAACATCACCATGCAGGAAGATGAAGGTCAATTGGATGAAGTTGTTGTTGTAGGTTATGGAACGCAAAAGAAAGAGAGTGTAATCGGGGCAATCACGACCCTATCTCCAAAAGCATTGCAAATAAATCAATCAGCCTCATTAAGTAATGCCTTAAGTGGTCAGATTGCTGGTATCATTGGCGTGCAACGCAGTGGAGAACCAGGTTATGATGCATCTGATTTCTGGATACGTGGTATCAATACTTTTGGAGCCAATAGCCATCCTTTGGTTATTGTTGATGGAATTGAAAGAGACTTAAACAGCCTTTCAGCCGAAGAAATCGAATCTTTTTCAGTCTTGAAAGATGCAACAGCGACAGCTATATATGGAGTCAGAGGTGCAAATGGTGCGATAGTCATTAATACAAAAAGGGGGACAAAGGGAAAACCACGTGTTTCATTAAAAGGTGAAACTGGAATTTCTGCACCAACACAACTTCCTGATTATGTTGATGGTGCAAAATATATGGAGGTTGTTAATGCTGCACGTGCTTTATCAAATAGAACTGATTACTATAGTCAGGATCTGATTGATAAAACAAGAGCACACACTGATCTTGATTTATATCCGGATGTAAATTGGATCAAACTTGTAACAAATGATTATGCAACCAATTCACGGGTTAGTATGGACGTGAACGGAGGAAGTGATAATTTACGTTATCGGTTTATTTTCGGTATGTTTAACGAAACCGGAATAATTAAAACGGATCCGACAGTAAATTTTGATTCACAAATAAAGCTAGCACAATACAATGTAAGAAGTAATGTAGATATGGATTTGACTCCATCCACTTTATTTTCAATAAGTATTGGTGGTTATATTATCAATAAAAATCAACCGGGATCGAGAGGTGCCGATATTCTTGACTGGTCAATGACCACACCCCCCATTGTCCACCCTGCACAATATTCTACAGGACAATTTCCAAAGTTGCCCAACCGTATGAATCCATGGGCCATGGCAACTCAAAGCGGATATGTAAAAAATTATGACAACAGTATTCAAAGTGTGGTTAGCCTTGAACAAGACTTCGGAAAATTATGGGAGCCTTTAAAGGGATTCAAGATAAAAACGATTGTTTCGTTTGATGCTTATAGTTGGCATCAAGTTGCCAGAACAAAAAGCCCAAGTTTTTACATAGCGACCGGACGTGATGAAAATGGAAAACTTCTTTTGTCTCTTGTTGATCCGGGATCAGAATTTTTAGGTTTCGGTAAGAATTCAGGTGGAAACAGAAATATGTATTTTGAAGTACCGATAACGTATGATCGTACGATTGCCAAGGATCATCATGTATCCGGCTTACTCCTATATAATATGAAGAATTATATCAATGCTGATGCCGGTACTGCCATTGATGCGTTTCCTTACAGGCAACAGGGTATTGCAGGCAGAGTAACTTATGATTATAAAACAAAATATTTTACAGAATTCAATTTTGGCTATAACGGTTCAGAAAACTTCAAAAAAGGATATCGATTTGGTTTTTTCCCATCTGTTGCCGCAGGCTGGTTGGTGACAAACGAAGATTTTATGGATCCGTTAAAAGGAACACTTGATAAATTAAAAGTAAGAGGTTCTTATGGTAAAGTCGGAAATGATCAGATTACGAACTCAAGACGTTTTGGCTATTTGACAACGATTAACAATGTTAAAGGTTATACTTTCGGAACAAATCTGCAAGATGGTTACAGCGGACTCTCGGAAGGTGAATTTGGTATAGATAATCTGACATGGGAAACTGCATTTAAGAGCAATTTGGGTGTTGATGTCGGACTATTTCATGGATTTAATATGCAAATTGATGCATTCCGTGAACTTAGAGATAAGATTTTTATGCAAAGAAAAACGATCCCTGAAACTGCAGGATATCAAAACATGCCTTATGCCAATTTTGGTAAAGTCTTAAATCAAGGATTTGATGCCAGCTTTGATTTTAATAAACAAATAAATAAAAACTGGTTTTTGTCCTTCATGGGTAATATAACTCATGCTGTAAATAAAATTAAGGAGTATGATGAACCAAAGAGTGTAGTTGGGACAAATACATCCCGTACAAACCAAGGTATTTACCAAAATTATGGATTAGTTGCTGAACGCTTGTTTACCGAAGCTGATTTTACAGATGCAGAAGCAGGAACTCTTGCTCCTGGAACTCCAATACAAACATTCTCTATTGTTAAACCAGGTGATATAAAATATAAGGATGTAAATGGGGATGGTAAGATTGATACGTATGATGCATGTCCGATTGGTAAACCTTCTGTACCTGAAACTGTTTTTGGATTCGGTTTTAGCGCAAAATATAAAAATGTTGATTTTGGTGCCCTGTTTCAGGGAATGACCAATGTGAATTTCATTATATCCGGTAGTTCATGGATTCCGGGCAGTGGAGATGGTTCCATCGGTAATATCCTGACCAATTGTGATGATAGATGGACTCCTGAAAACCAGAGCCAAAATGTCTTTTATCCTCGTTTGTCCGCAAATGAAAGTGAGAACAATGACAAAGCATCGACATGGTGGTTAAAAGATGGTTCCTATTTACGTTTGAAAAATATTGAATTGGGTTATAGTATAGATAGAAAAGACAGAAAACTACCTTTTAAAAATGTACGTTTCTATCTTAGAGGATCTAACATATTAACATTCTCTTCCTTCAAACTTTGGGATCCTGAGCTGGCAGGAACGGGGTATCGTTCTTATCCGGCATCAAAAGTTCTGTCATTAGGAGTAGATATTAACTTGTAATTCTGAAAAAATGAAAAAAATTAATAAAAAAATAAAAATAGTTCTTGCTGCTTTTTTAATGCTTCTTTGCTGCAACTCATGTAATTATTTGAATACTGAGCCAGATGATATTATTACATTGGATATGGTATTCAATAGTAAAGTAAGAACAAAAGAATGGCTTGCTGGTGTTTATGCGCACGTTCCCGATGCATATTGGGATTGGGGCTATGCGATGGGCTTTAATCCGCTTGCAGATGATGTTGAGATACCTTTGGCCTGGACTGCCTTTGGCTGGTGGACTGGAAATGCCGTAGTTGGCAACTGGAACTCAGCAACCTGGACAAATGATATTTGGGGAAATACTTACAAAGCAGTTCGATCGGCTTATATTTTCATCAACAATGTGAAACCTCTACCCAACGATGATTTGACGGAAGATCAAGTTGCAGAGATGAAATTGGAAGCTCGCTTTTTAATAGCATTACTTTACGAGCAGATGTTGGAAGTGTATGGTCCTTTCCCGTTGGTAAAAGGTTTAATTAATTCGAATACATCTGTCGATGAGCTGACGATGCAAAGAACTCCTATGGACGAGATTGTCGGTTGGTTGGATACAGAATTACTGGATCTGTCAAAAGCACTTCCTGTAAAAGTTACTGATCCGGCAACGAACAGTGGCCGTCCGACAAAGGGAGCTGCATTGGCATGCAGAGCCAGATTGCATCTTATTGCAGCAAGCCCTCTTTTTAATGGAAATACATTGTATAAGGATTTAAAAAATCCAGATGGTACAAATATTTTCCCGACAACTTATGACCCAAACAAATGGAAAATAGCTGCTGATGCGACGAGGGTTCTTCTGGATCTTGCTGAAACAGGAGAATATGATTTATATAAAGAATATACATCAACTGGTGCTATTGATCCATTCCTTTCCTATCAGAATTGTTTCTTGACAACGATGGAAACTAATAAAGAAATAATATTCACCAGCAATGTGGGTGTGGTCTGGGAATATGATTGCCACGCTTATCCAAGAGGCGGTGGCGGTAATGGTGCTTATGGTGTAACACAGGAATTGGTTGATGCGTTCTATACCCAAAACGGATTGCCTATCGACAAAGATCCTAATTATGAAGATTCTGGTACAAGTTATTTAAACATAAAATATCCAAATACAAGCTGGAACCTTGGTAATAAGGCAGGAACTCCTGGGTTGATTACTCCTATGGGAACCTATAAAATGTATGTTAACCGGGAACCACGGTTCTATATCAGTGTAAGATATAATGGACAATGGTTGCCTAATGATCAGAGAGTTACTGATTTCAGTAATGGCGGAGTTGATGGTCGTCCAAGTTATGACTCTACCCCATGTGGATACTTGGTTCGTAAAAGAACAAGTCCGGAAGCAAAACCAAAAGAAAGATATACCCCATATCGTCCGGGGATTATCTACCGACTTGGTGAATTCTATTTGAGCTATGCTGAAGAATTGAATGAAGTAAGTTATGACACAAATCTAACTGAAATATTGAAATACTTGAACTTGATTCGTGAGAGAGCTGGAATTCCTATTTATGGATCCGGTAGCAAAGATGTTGCCATTCCAGCAAATCAGGAGGATATGAGACAAGCCATTCGGAGAGAAAGACAAATAGAGTTGAACACGGAAGGTACACGTTATGCTGACATCAGAAGATGGATGATAGCTAAAGACATATTTTCCAAACCAACTACTGGAATGAATGTTTATGGTACTGCGAATCAATTCTATCAAAGAACCTTCATCCTTCAAAAAGTATTTGAAGACAAGATGTACTTGTGGCCTATATATCAACCCTATATATATAATAATCCCAATTTGGTTCAAAACTACGGATGGTAATTATGAAAAAAGAGAATATATTTCTTGTAATGAGTTTATTGTTTATCATTAGTACAAAGGCTCAATCTGAAATAAAGCTGAATGTTCTTGATTTGCGTATCGATAATAAATATGCTCAGGAAAATGTATTCTTAAAAAAACAAGCTGACTTTTCATCTCTTCCGAAATACGAAGAGGTGAAAGCCAAGCTTCCTATAGCTAAATGGCCGGCACGTCAGGATGTGATTGATTGTTACAATTATACCTGGCAAACTGCCTTTAAGAATTTATATCAGCCTACCCCTGAAAATGGATTTGTATCTCCCTTTATTGACGCCGCTTTCAGTAACGATATATTTATGTGGGATACTGGTTTTATGTTGATGTTTGGTCGTTATGGTGCAAATGCATTTAATTTTCAGGGTTCACTTGATAATTTTTACGCCAAACAACAAAAAGATGGCTATATATGTCGCGAAATAAGACGTTCTGATGGAACAGACCTTTTTGAGCGTTACGATATATCAAGTACTGGCCCCAATGTTTTGCCATGGGTAGAGTGGGAGTATTATCTTAATTTTAATGATAAAGAACGGCTTAAAGCTGTTTTTCCACCGTTATTGGCTTATTACCAATGGTTTCGGACTTATCGTTCATGGCCTGACGGTTCGTATTTCTCATCAGGATGGGGTTGTGGAGTAGACAATCAGCCTCGGTTACCCGAAGGAATCAATGCCACATGGGGACAAGGCCATATGTCATGGATTGACATTACGACGCAGGAAATTCTTTCCGGAAACATTCTGATAAAAATGGCAAAATGCATTGGAAGGGAAAATGATGTAAAGGATATAGAAGAGGAAGTTGCATCTCTTACTGAGTATGTGAATAAAAATATGTGGGATGATAAAACTGCTTTTTATTTTGACCGTTACAAGGATGGCAAACTATCTACAACAAAAAGCATTGTTGCTTATTGGACATTAATTTCCCAGGTTGCAGATCAGAAAAGAGCAGATCGTTTTATTGCCCATCTTACCAATAAAAAAGAATTTGACCGCTATGTAAGGATTCCTGCTCTTTCGGCCGATAATCCGGAATATAGAGCTGATGGGGGATACTGGAATGGTGGTGTCTGGGCTCCTGTGAATTATATGGTACTTCGAGGCCTTAAAAACTACAAAGCAGATTCTTTGGCACATGAGATTGCAATGAACAATTTGAATAATGTAGTGAAGGTCTACAAAAAGACTGGAACAATTTTTGAACACTATGCGCCAGAAAGGACTGAAGGCAGAGGTGTACAAAATTTTGTTGGCTGGACAGGATTGATTCCAATTACAGTATTGTTTGAATATGTGTTTGGAATTTGCTCTGATGTACCAAACAATACCTTGGTATGGGATGTCAGACTTCTGGACGAACATGGGATAGATAATTATCCATTTGGTAAAAAAGATATTATCAATCTTACTTGTGCCAAAAGAAAGCGTACTACAGAAAAACCTAAACTGAAAATAGAATCAACAATAGATTTTAAATTGAAATTGATATGGGCAGGTGGAAATGAAATTATTGACATCAAGGCAAATAAATAATCAGGTTTTCAAACGTGTTCATAGCTAAGTCAAAGTTGTTTCGAACCAGCCTTTTATATACTGAAATCGCATTAAATATTTTTATGAAAAAAGAACATTTTATACTTGCCTTATTTTTTTGTTTAAGCATTTATACAACAAAAGCCCAGGATCCGTGGATTTTATCCTCGGATTGGTCTGGCTTTGATAAATACTTTGGTGTTACTGTTGCCAATGGTATGGTAGGTATTATATCCGCTCCGGAACCTTTAAAAGTAAAAGAAGTGGTGCTGGCTGGTGTATATGATTTATACCAATGGGGGCGGGATAATTGTTTCTTGCCAAATTATAACTTACTTAATCTCAATCTCTCCATCAATGGAGATAAAGTCAATTCCGGAAATATCAACAATTTCAGACAGGAATTGAATATGAAGGACGGCGGTTTTTCAGCATCTTTTAATTACAAGAAAGTCGCAACAGTAAAATATTCATACTATGCATTACGTCAGCTACCTCATTGTGTGATGATGACAGTAAATGTCACTGCATTAAAAGACGCTGAAATTGAGGCTGAAAATATTCTTGAAACACCAATCTCATTTCTTGATCATAGAGACTCTTTTAACGATTTGAATACGTCGCATGGTCATATTTCACTATTAACATCGGTTGCCAACAGCCCTTCAAAAACTATTAAAGTAGCTGTATCCAATACCTTTATGTTTGATGAGCCTTCCAGTTCAGAACCACGCATTCTTCACAAAATTGAGGGTTCAAACAGCCATAGTTCTTCATTTAAGAAACAAATAAAAGCTGGAGACAACTATTCATTTTCAGTTGTAGGAACGCTTATTTCATCTGTACACACTCCCGATCCTTACAATCAGGCTGAACGTCTGACTATATACGCAAAGCTTGAGGGTAAGGATCGTTTACTGGCTGCTCATAAAAGAGCCTGGGACAAGCTATGGGAAAGTGATATTCAGATTGAAGGAGATGCTCAGTCACAACAAGATGTAAGAAGTATGCTCTATCACTTATATTCATTTACCAGAGAAAATACGCAAATGTCTCCTTCTCCTATGGGGTTAAGCGGCCTTGGCTATAACGGACATGTATTCTGGGATACAGAAATATTTATGTTTCCACCTTTACTTGTACTGCATCCTGAGATTGCAAAGAGTATGCTCGAGTACAGGTTTCAGCGTTTAGCCGCCGCAAAACAACAAGCTGCAACATTAGGTTACAGAGGAGCCATGTTCCCATGGGAAAGTGCTGCAACAGGTGCTGAGGAAACGCCGGTATGGGCTTTGTCCGGACCTTTCGAACATCATATTACGGCAGATATTGCCATAGCTGCATGGAAATATTATTTAGTGACAGGAGATAAGGAATGGCTTCGTGAAAGGGGCTGGCCGATATTGCAGGCTACAGCCGAATTTTGGGCAAGCAGAGTAGAGCTCAATGACAAGGGACAGTATGAGATTAATAATGTGGTATGTGCCGACGAATGGGCAGAAAATGTAAACAACGATGCCTATACAAATGGTGCAGCCATCAAAAATTTGCAGTATGCCACTGAATGTGCCAGCGTATTAGGAATAAAAGCTCCTGAGGAATGGGAAACTGTTGCAAACAATATTCCCATTTTCAAAATGGAAAATGGTGTAACGAGAGAACATGATTCTTATACAGGACAAGAAATTAAGCAGGCAGATGTTAATCTGCTGGCCTATCCACTGGGCATTATTACAGATACGGATCAGGTTAGGAGAGATCTGAAATATTATGAAAAGAAGGTACCGAATCAAGGAACCCCGGCTATGACTCAGGCTATGTTCTCGCTGCTTTATAGCAGGCTTGGAGACGGTGATGCTGCGTTCCATTGGTTCCAGGATGCTTATTTGCCAAATTTGAATCCACCATTTCGTGTCATCGCGGAAAACAAAGGTGGTGACAATCCTTATTTTGCAACAGGAGCCGGAGGTGTGCTTCAGTCTGTGATTATGGGCTTTTGTGGTATTGACATTAATCCACAGGGAGGATTAAGGCAGTTAAAGACAGCCATGCCTTCTAAGTGGAAAAAGATAACAATAACAGGCGTTGGCGTGGATAAGAAAACCTATGTCCAAGTTAAAGAATAGAATCTTGCAATTACGGTGAATTATGAGAAATATGAAAACCATCATAACGGTAATGTTTACAATGTTGTCTGTACATATATTTGCACAGATAACACCCTATATTACATGTGGTGATAAATCATATCTTCTGCAAGAAAAAAGTCATATCAATTACACTCCTGCGAATTTATACTATGAAGCAACAATTACTGTTGATCCAGATGCAACTTGCCAAACAATGGATGGTTTTGGCGGTGCGATGACAGAAGGAAGTGCAGAGTCCATTTGTGCGTTGTCGCTGGCAAAGCAAGATGAATTGTTGAATGAATTGTTCAACACATCAACAGGTTTGGGCATTTCTGTGCTCCGTATTACCATAGGGGCATCTGATCTCAGTTCTTCTGCTTATAGTTACAATGAGACAAGCGATGATGTAGATATGAACAATTTCAGTTTGGCCGGGCCAGATTTAACTTATTTGATACCTGTCCTTAAAAAAATAGTGGAAATCAATCCGAATATAAAATTTTTGGCAACTCCTTGGAGTGCACCGCGTTGGATGAAAACAGTCAATAACTGGAAAGGTGGATATTTAAAGTCAAGTGCTTATACTGCGTATGCCAATTATTTTATCAAGTATTTCGAAGCAATGCAAGGACAAGGCATCAATATTTGGGCTATGACACCACAGAATGAGCCCGAGAATACTGGTAATTATCCGAGTATGGGAATGACACAGATACAGCAATTGAATTTTATAAACAATTATTTGGGACCGACTATGAATAAGGCTGGTTATGGCAATATTAAGATTATTGCTTTCGACCATAATTGTGATAATACGACCTATCCGATCTTTGTTTGCAAGAACAGTTCTTATGTAGACGGAGCTGCATTTCATTTATATGCTGGTGATATTTCGGCAATGACGGCAGTAAAGGAGGCAACCAAAAAGAATATTTATTTTACAGAACAGTACACAGCTGTAGAGGGTGATTTCCAACAGGATTTGGGTTGGCATATGTATAATGTCATAATCGGTGCTGCAAATAATTGGGCAAAAGTGATGCTGGAATGGAATTTGGCAAACAACTCAGCTTTTGGACCAAATGCCAGTGGCTCGTCAACCAATGTCTGTCTTGGTTCAATAACAGTCAACAAAGACAACACATATACACGAAATGTCTCCTATTATATTATAGGACAAATCTCAAAATTTGTAAAGCCTGATGCTGTCAGATTGGGAACGACAGTCAACGGAACCTCTGTTGTTGCAACTGCTTTCAGAAATGTGGATAATTCTATCGTTGTCTTGGCTTATAACGGAAATTCATCTGGCAGGACTTTAAAGGTCATGATTGGTTCTTCATCTTTTTATTATAGAGTTTCGGGAGGATCAGCCATTAGTTTTGTTTGTAATTCTACCACTCAGTCCTGTCTTTCTACATCCACAACTTCCGGCTTATTGATTACGTCCAATTTGACGCAATCAGAAATTGCCTTGAAATATCCAAGGATAAGATCTGGAAGAGTGTATGTCATATCAAGTGATGGTAAAGAAATTCTGGAACAAAAATTAGTTGATTCCGACAGCACAAACATTTGTACGGAATCTTTGGCTGCAGGTATTTATCTAATAAGTATCAGAAGTGATAATGGCATTTTAAATTCCCGATTTGTTAAAACATAAAAATAAAATGTGTATAGTTTAATGTCTTTAAATTTTATTAGTTTTTTTAATTAAAACAGTTTAATCATGAAAAAAATTACTTTAAAACAATCAATCTTTGCTTTTGCAATGATTTTGTTGGGAGGCCTCCCGGCAAATCTGTTTGCACAAACAGAAATTTCTACAGTCGATGGGCTGAAAGCAATTTCTAGTGATTTGGCCGGATCGTATAAGCTGACAGCTGATATTACCCTGACAGAAACCTGGATACCGATTGGATCCGCAGATAATCCTTTTACCGGGACTATTGATGGAAATGGTCACATTATTACTGGTCTGACAACAACAGACATGGGCCCTAGCAAAATTGGTTTTGTTGGCCAGGGCAACGGCGCAACCATTAAGAATCTGGGTCTTGAGTTAGTAAACATTAAAGGTCATCAAAATGTTGGAGCCTTTATGGGCTCTTCCGTTGGTTCTACAGTAGAAAATTGCTATTCAACTGGAGTCGTCCACGGTTTTGACCATGTAGCCGGTATTGTCGGTGGATGTGGTAATTCAGGTACTGTAAAATCAGTAGTTAAGGATTGCTATTCAACAGCTTACGTTTATTCAGAATACTATCAGGCCGGTGGTATTGTGGGGACGGCAGTAGATCTCGACATCTCAAATGTTTATTTTTCTGGCGTTTGTATTGCTCTGGGAGAAAATTGCGGAGGTATCAGCTCTTCAAATGACGGACATACTGACTCTTGGGGACAAATAGCAAATACAATCTCAAACAGTGCAGTTCAAGCACCAGCAATTTTTGGAGCTTTTAAAGGAGGTCAAATGCATCGAATCCTTGGAAATAAAGGCAATGCAAGTTTTTATACATTGACCAACAATTATGCAAATACTGACATGCTTCTCAACGGAAGCGTATATGACCCAAGCAGTGCTAGTGCTGAAGATGGTGCTACTAAAGCAGATGGAGCAAGTAAGACTACGGCTGAAATGAAAACAGCCAGTTTTTATGCAGGAACATTGGGTTGGTCTGCCGATAACTGGACTTTCACAGAAGGATTTTATCCTACATTGAAATGGCAGACTCTTCCAGCTGCTTTAGATGCAATCATCAATTTACCTGCTGGAAAAGTTACAGTTCAAGTTGGTACAGTTAGCTCATATTTAATGTGCTCATCTTTTGGTCAAGCACTATCTTTTGCAAGTAGTGATCCAACTGTTGCCTCTGTTGATGCTAACGGAGCAATCACCGCATTAAAAGATGGTACTACAACAATTACAGTTTCAATTCCTGCAACTGCAGTTACAAAGGCTGTAACAGGTTCATTTGAATATAAGGTGATAACCATAAGCGGAGACATTTATACACCTGAAGATCTGTATAATGTCCGCTATAAATTGGATGGACAGTACACGTTGAAAAACGATATAACCTTTGAAGGAGATTGGACTCCAATTGCGAATTTCGCCGGATCGTTTGATGGAAACGGTCATGTTATCAAAGGTTTGAAATTTAATAATGCAAATGAAAATCAAGTCGGTCTTTTCAAGAATGTTATAAATGGGTCAGTCCTCAACTTGGGTATTGAGGATGCAAACTTTGTCGGTAATGCTGATGTTGGAGCTATTGCAGGTATTGCCGATGGATCTTATATCAATAAATGTTATGTTGCCAATAGTTACATTGAAGGAAGTGATCATGTCGGTTCAATTACTGGTAATGCAAAAGCTAATACCATGATTCAAGAATGTTATGGAACGGCAACAGTCTTTTCCCGTGGTAATCAGGCTGCAGGTATTGCAGGTATTCTTAATCAAGGAAATATTGACAGATGTTACTTCTCAGGTACAGTAGCTATAAAAAATGGTGCATCAAATGTAGGAGGTATGTCATCTTTACTGGATGGTGGTAATGAAAGTTCAAATCTCATTACAAATTGTGTTACCCTTGCACCATATTTGGTTGGTTCTACAGTGAACCGTATTTTCGCCAATACCAACAACTGTAGCCTTACAATGACAAACAATTATGCTCGCGTTGATGTTAAAAGAGGTTCAGATAAAAATAATCTGAGCATAATTTCTACTGACGATGTGAATTACGGAGCAGATAATTTCCAAGGTCAAAATGTTAGTGCAGCAGATTCAAAAACCGCAGCTTTTTATGGAACGACTTTGACTTGGGACATGGATAATGTATGGTCAATGGTAGGTGAAGGTGCCATATATCCGATCCTCAAATGGCAAACAACCCCAATCACTCCTTCAATCCTTGGGGTTTCAGGTGACATAATCGTTAAAAAAGGTGATGCACAAAAAGTTATTGCTTATGGCTCTATGGGACAAGCAATTTCCTTCAGCTCTCCACAAGAAGATCAGATTGTGACGAAAACCATCCAATATGTTGATGGTACCCAAGATATTGACTATGTGTTGTTTCATACCAATAATAACTTGCCTTTTGGTGTTGCAGCTATCAACCTGAATTCTGCAGCTACAAACTATATGAATTCTGCAAGCGCTTCATTCAATATGACTGTTGCTGATCCTGAATCTTTGATCAAGAGAATCAACAGTGTTGAAGACCTGCAGAACATGAAGAATGATCTGACATTTGCCTATGTATTGAATACCAACCTCGATTTATCTTCTGTTGAAAATTGGGATCCGATTGGTAATGATGACCATAATTTTACCGGTAGTTTTGATGGTAATGGTTATAGCATCAGCAATCTGACCAGTTTGCATTCAAGTGTCAATCGTATTGGTTTGTTTGGAAATGCAAATGGTGCCACATTTAAGAATATTGCATTGATAAATGTAAATATAGATGGTAACCAGGATGCAGCCGGTATTGTCGGTAAAGCCAATGGTATAAAAATGTCAAATTGTTTTGTAACCGGTATTATTAATGGTAATGATCACGTTGCGTCCCTTATTGGTGGACTATATCGTGACAACGGTACATCAACAATTACAGACTGCTATGGTGACGCAACAGTCAACACAAGAGCTTATCAGGCTGGTGGCTTATGTGGTACAACAACAAGTGCCACTTTTACCAATTGTTATTTTACAGGTAGTGTTGCTTCTTTGGCTACAGCTATGCATGGAGATTACAATGTCGGTGGTTTTACCGGTCAGATTGAAAATAATATGGTGAAATTCTACAATTGTGTATCTGCATCCTCAACTGCTATCGGTGGATCTTGTGGTTATTATATTGCCAGAGATAATGGTAATGCTTTCATAATAAGCAATTGCTTGTATCGCAGCGATATGGATCTTGGCACACCCGTGGAAACTCATTATACAGCACCTGCAGGTGATGCAAGGGATTTGGCCACACTTAAGACACAAGCTACCTATGCTGCTTTAGGATGGGATTTCACGAATGTCTGGACAATGAATGAAAATGAATTTCCTACATTGAAGGGCGTTGGAACAGTTGCTGTAAAAAATGCTCTGATTTCCGGTTACTCTATTTTTGTAGTAGATGGCACAGTCCATATTAAAGGACTTTCCAAGGCAAAAATTTCTGTTTACAATGTAAATGGTTCCTTGGTCGGAAATATAGCAGTTACATCTAATGATGCAGCTATTAAACTGCCTGCAAAAGGAGTTTATTTAGTACGTATTGTGGAAAATAACAATGTATCAGTAAACAAGGTGGTTAACAATTAATTAAAGATTTATCTGTTTTGAAGATGGGTTGTCCGAATTTTCCCGGACAACCCATCTTTTTTTTTCCTGCTTCGTCTTTTTCCCTGCTTCGTTTTTTTTTACATGAAAAAAGCCGATCTCGTTGGAAATCGGCTTAGACTCAAAAAAGGTGCCCTTTTTATTTCTTTGAACTTTCAAGGGAAGCCTTTCTAAATTCTTTCATCAATTTTTCAATTTCCAATGACTCTTTTCTAGCTCTTGCACCTGCAGCTTTGTTCCCGCTTTCAGCTTGGGAAGCAACATTTTTTGTAAATTCTGCAAATAATTCATTTGCTTTTTCTAATAATTCGCTCATGATTTAAATTTTTAAATTAGGATATTGCAATTCATTGTTGTCAGGTAAAAACCGGTTATTATTTAATTGAACTGTTGGGACTATTCGCTATTTCTTAATAAAAAATTATGTCCTGACTGCATCTCCCTTTATATATTGTGCGGTACACATGTCACCACATAACCTGTCATTTCGGCTAAGTCGTTCAATACTTCTGGCTATTCTTCAACTAAAAAGCATCACATCCGAAAATGTGTGAATGATATAAATATATTCAGGAATTATGTAACACTTTCCAGACTCAAAGTACTCACCTTCTTTGCGTGAAATTTTTTTTCGCAAATAAAAAATTATAATCATGAAAACACTACAAAAAATTACAATGCTTATTGCTTTAGTTGCTCTGTTCGCATCCTGTCAATCCAACATAGATGTAAACAAAATTCTTTCAAATCAGGATACAAAAAAGGCAATCATGGACACAATTGCTAATA
>Ga0209123_1001190_pt1 | contig 26948 bp, 25 predicted proteins | sample BarGraIncu00431A_FD_184500 | JGI IMG/M metagenome (GOLD analysis project Ga0209123, IMG submission 184500) | Arctic peat soil microbial communities from Barrow, Alaska, USA - Barrow Graham LP Incubations 004-31A (SPAdes) (version 2) | ecosystem: Environmental > Terrestrial > Soil > Wetlands >...
AAAAATGTTTTTAATGCCCAATAAGGTGATCCCGGTGCATTATAACCTTCTGCCATGTTTAAATTCTGATACCCATAACCTATAGTTAAAAGACCATCTAACGAGAAAATATCACTTCTAAACCAATATCTTAAATTTCTCATAACAATACCTTTTATAACTCCCCAGTTCAAAGCTTCTACATCTGCATAAGCTAATGCAGACCAGAAAGCTGATTGGGCAAACCTATAAGTTAAACTTCTTCCAAAAGGTATAGATGGTCCATCTGTTGAGAACCATTCTTTATAAGTTCGAGCAAAAATACTTGCTCGTTCTTTGTATAAAAGTGATCTCTTTGGATCTTCCTTCTCCATTGTTTTAGCATAAATCAAGCCATAAAAATGCATAGCAAAGGGAATATAATAATCAATTTGAGTCTCATATCCATCAAAATACCAACCATCATTTAAATAATAAGAATCTATACTGGCAAGGTCATCTGAAACCGATTGTTTTGACCACTCTCTACCACATTTTTTCATTGCAATATTAACAAGTACTCTAAAGAACAACCAATTTGTCTTAGGAATTACGTGATCGTTAATTTGAATCAACCAATTATATAAATTATCTTGTTGATATTTATTTAAAACATCCCAAAAGGTATCCTTAGCCAAAATTAAAGATAGAGAAACTGAGGCCATTTCAACTAATAACTGGTCATAGTCATGTACTTTCCCATAGTAAGATTTACTTTTAGGATCAGTTCCTGCGATAAGGCCTTCTACAAAGTGCGATGATAACTTTGTACCTTCTTCAGACTTGGTTGTAACAAGAGGCCCTATTCCCCATAGTGGTCTTAAAAAAGCCTCGGCTTCTCTTGCATTTTCATCATAAACCGATCCGCTAGTACCCAAATCTAAATGTCCCGGTTTTTGCTCTTTTAGTAGTGGTATAAGAGGATTGCATATGTCATACAGTGCATTTTTAACATCCTCTTTAGTTTTTAGTGGATTACGTTTAATACTTTCATTATATATATTTATTTTACTCATACAAACAACCCCTCGCTTAAAAATATTTTATTGTTACAAATTATATTATTAATTTTAGTTATTACCAAAATAACATTTCTTCTCCATTTAACATTGCTATACCCTCAGTAAAAAAGTAATCCCCATAAATTATTGGTACATCTAAGTTTTTTTGTTCTGGAAAATGACCAGTGGCATGCTTAATTAAACCTTCCTCCTCTATATCCTCATTTGTTGCACATTCATAATATAAATTTTTTAACATATTTTCCCCAGCCTCTGCGTATAGTGAAGCTTCAAACTCAGGAACATATTTTGATAAAAGAAGTAACCCACAAGATGCTATCGCACCTGCTGAAGAATCAGGATATTTGTATTTTATTTCACCATCCACGGGTATCCTAAAATCCCAAACCGGATATTTATCATCTTTCATATTAGCAATAAAATAATGTGCTGTTTTCTTTGCTGCCTCCAAAAATTCATTGTTTTTAGCGTATTTATAGGAAAGTGTTAGACCATAAATTGCCCATGCACACCCTCTTGCCCATGCACTATTCGCATCGAATCCTTGTCCACCAGCTTTTTCAATTACTTCTCCTGTTTCCGAATCAAAAATAACCATATGCTGCACTGAGCCATCTGCTCTTATGAAATTTTCTAGTACCATTTCTCCATTCTTCTCTGCAACATGTTTAAACCTTGGGTCTCCTGTTTCTTCTGATGCCCAATAAAGCAAAGGTAAATTCATCATACAATCAATAATTACTACACCTGTATTATCTTTATTACCCTTCCAAGCATTCCAGGCACGAATATAGTTCCCTTTTATATTAAACCTTCCCATTAAGAGATTAGCTGCAAGTAATGCTCTACGCCTTGACTCTTTATTTCCTGTTATTTTATAATTAGCTAAGCTTGTTAGTATCCACATAAAACCCAAATCATGATCGATAATCTCCGTATCACAAAGTAAATGTTCCATTTTCATTTCACATTTTTCTGCAGTAGCTTTTAATTTTCTATTCTTGTTTTTAAGATATACCTGCCATAACATTCCTGGCCAAAAGCCTGCTGTCCACCATTGTTCGTTTTCTAATTTATAGTGTTTATTTTCACTTGCATGAGGAAAATTCACACCAATTCTATCATTATTTAATATAGTTTTTTCTTCAATAAAATTCCACGCCTCTTTTTTCCAATTAATCTCCATAATACATTATCCCGTCCTATCCTATTATGTTTATTTTTTTGTTTATTTTTTTGTTTATTTTAAGTATCTACTAAAATTGTTTCTCTTTATTGGTTGTTTTGTATAATTGGTGTCTTGTACAAATTATTGTTGTTTATATAAATTAAATATACAAATATACTTACTAAAAACATCACCGATAATAATGGTTTAAGTATTGTTATAAACAATATACTTAAAACAACAATGTTATTTACAATTCCAATATAGAATTTTTTAAAGGTAAAGAAAAATGAAATCCTTAATATATCTTTTATGCTAGATTGTCTATTCTTCACGAGAAAAGTGAAATAATTAATAATAGTGCTTAAAACTATATTAAATATTATAAAAAGAATAGGAGTGAATATAATAATATATTTGGTTTTCATTAGAAAAAAGTAATCTAAAACCACAATAGTTAATATAATTAATGAAAATAACCAAACAATAATTGTCTTTTTAAAAGAATGAATATAATATGTAAAAAAGTCTTTTGTTACATTTAAATCCTTTTCTTTATGATATTTATTCAAACAAGATATTAATGCCACAAGAGCTGGACCCGTTGGAATAAGTGAAAGAGCATAAATCAAAATATGATTACTATTAAAAGAAACTGTGCCAATAATTATCAAAAATAATATATTGCTAACTGCAAAATAAATATTCATCATAAGGAAATAGTAAACGGTCTCAAATATTTTTGAATAGACGCTATAATTCATAAAATTTTCTTTCTTCAAAAGTTATTCACTCCCTTCTAATTAAAATTAGCTCCAAATCTCTCGCCTCATAATTTACCTAAGTAACATTCAGACGAGAGCTTATTTTATCCCTTCATTCCTGATGTTGCAATTCCCTGAATAAAGTATTTTTGTAGTGTCAAAAATACTATAGCAATTGGTAAAATAGATACAACCGATGCTGCCATTATTAATGAATACTGTGCATCATACAAAGAAACAAACATTTTAAGTCCTAACTGAATCGTCTTGTTTTCTGTTGATGACAAATAAATAAATGGACCCATATAATCATTCCATGTATTTACAAAAGTTAAAATAGTTAAACTAGCTAATGCTGGTTTACTTAGTGGCAACATTATTCTAAAAAATATTCCATATTCACTTAGTCCATCAATTCTAGCAGCCTCACATAATTCATCAGGAATGGTCATATAAAACTGTCTTAAGAGGAATACACCAAAGGCACTAAATGCCTGCAGTAATACTAAAGATACTAACTTATCCGTTAGTCCCATACTTCTCATCATAATAAATTGTGGTATCATATATGCTTGCCAAGGGACTGCAATAGTACCTATATACGCAAGAAATAATGCATCTCTGCCTGGAAAACGAAGTTTAGAAAATCCATAGGCAGCAAAACTACTTGTAAGAAGCTGAAGCAACGTAATAGTTACGCTTAAAATTACCGTATTCTTATAAAAAGTTGCAAATGGTATAACAGTCCATATTTTACTATAGTTAATCCACTGAATTTTATTAGGTAACCATTGTATAGGAACTGTAAATACTTCATTATCAATTTTTAAAGATGATGAAATCATCCAGAAAAATGGCACTAATATTAACAAAGATAATATTAATAAAAAGGCGAATATAAAACCTTTTGCAAGTATTTCCTTATTTCCTTTCTTATTTCTTTTTAGATTCATAAGCAATTGAGATCACTCCTTAAACTTAAATATGTTTATTTTATACTTTAATTATTGTTATCATCTAATTTAAACTGAATAATTGTGATACCTAATACAATTACAAATAAAACTAGTGAAATTGCAGAAGCATACCCAAAGTTGAATTTTACAAAGGCTTCATTATAAATTTCATATACTAATACATTTGTAGACCTTCCTGGTCCACCATTAGTCATAACTTGAATTAAATCGAAAACTTTAAAACTAGATATTGTAAGCATTATAGTAACAAAAAAGGTAGTCGGACGTAATATCGGAATAGTAACATTCCAAAATTGTTTCCACTTATTCGCCCCATCAATAGACGCTGCTTCATATAATTCTTGAGGTATACCTTGAAGTCCAGCAAGATATAAAATCATATAATATCCCATGCCTCTCCAGACACTTGTAATTATAATAGCTGGCATAGCCCAACTTACACTAGAAGTCCATCCTGGAGGATTTAAAATTCCAATAGCTCTTAAAAACTGATTAATTGGTCCAAGTGATGGATGGAAAAGCATATTCCAAACAACTGCTACTGCAACCAATGATGTAACATAAGGAAAAAATATTGCTGTTCTAAAGACTTTTACACCACGGATCTTTTTATTGAGTAATATTGCTAGCCCTAGAGAAAATATTAAACTTAATGGAACAACAAATACAGCGTAATAAAATGTATTAAACAAAGAAATTCTAAAAGTATCATCTGAGAACATCTTTGTAAAGTTTGATATGCCAACAAATTTAGGTGGATTAAATGAATCCCACTTCATAAATGCCAAAATAAATGATGCTATAATAGGAATTAATGTAAATATAAAAAAACCAGCAAAATTAGGTATTATAAATGACCATGCTGTCAAAATATTTTTTCTACTCTGCTTATTTCTTTTTTTTGAAAAGTTTTTCTTATTTAATGGTATTGCTTCAACATTATTATCCATATACATTCTGCTTAGATTATAAAAACCCTCACAGACCTCCTCTCTATTCTAATGGAAGTGGTAGTGTATAATTTAATAAATTATACACTACCTATAAAACATTACTCTTTCATTTCTGATAGTACTCGTTTAGACATACTTGCTATTGCCTTGTCTATAGTTGATCCTCCTACCATAATCAAATCATGCTCTTCAGAAAGTATTTGATCAACAGCAGCTGAATGTTTATTTACTGGCATTTCAAGGGCAATTTTATCAGGAGAAAATGCTTTTTTAGATATTGCATCTGTAGGCATTCCTTTTTCAGCAAAATAGCTCTTAATTATTGCATCTGTTCTATATGCTGGTACAACACCAACACTTGCGAGTACTGTAGCTCCCTTTTCACCACTTGCAAAATCTAAGAATTTTTGTGCTGCTTCTTTTTGTTTAGAACTTTTGTTAATAGCAAATGCTGTTGGAGAACCAAAAGTTGTAACTTTACCGTTAGATTCATTTTGTGGCATCGCAGTTATTCCCCAATTAACATCAGTACTTCCCTTTTTCTTTGAACTTAAAATTCCAGCCATATACCATGTACCCATTGGAAGCATAGCAGCTTTTCCTGTTTCAAACTGTGAAGCATATGTGCTGCTAGTTGATTTTGCAGTACCATACTCCATTGTAGAACCACTTTTCTGCATTTTCAAAAATGTTTCATAATATGGTTTCATAAAATCATATTTTCCACTTACTAAATCTGAATTAGTCTGGGCACTAGCTGTGGCTTGAATAATCGAACGCCAAGTATGATTATATGCTCCATATTGTTTAGTTGATCCAGTACCTACTGTTAACTTTTGTGCTAGAGCGACATACTGATCCCATGTTAAATTTTCTGGATAAGCAATTTTTGCTTTATCAAACATAGTTTTGTTATAATATAAAACCCAGAAATCAGTTCTATAAGGCTGCGCAAAATATTTGCCATCAATTTTAAGATAATCATATGACCCCTTATAATTGCTATTTGCAACATTTGGTTTTACATGAGTAGTTAAGTCCTCTAATTGTCCACGGAATGCATAACCTGAATAAGAAGTAGTATTTTTCATTGTTAAAATATCTGTTGAATCTCCTCCTGCTAACATTGTAGTTACCTTATTGTCATACTGAGATGCATCAATATCTATAGGTTTAATTGTAATATTAGGGTTTGCTTTGTGAAAAGCTTCAAATAGAGCCTTAAATTCTGGCGTAGTATCATAATTCCATGTGGTTACACTTAATTGTATTTTATCACTGCTACTTTTCTGAGTGCTACTGGTCTTACTTGAACAACCTGTAAGTGTTGTTCCAATAATTGCGGTAGTTAATACCAATGTCATTAATTTTTTACTGATTTTCATCATTATTCCCCCATTTTTTTAATTTATATATAAAATCTTGCACAGTAATATTTAGTACAAGTTTCTATTTAACTTTTAACTAGTTCAATCATGATTATCTGCTAAGTCGTACCATTAAGTATCTATATAAAAAGTTAACTTGTTACTATATGTTTTTGAAGAACTCGTTTTTTTAATTAAGGTCCTATATATTATTTCCTCAATTCCATAATGATTAGTGATTTTTTCTTGTATCACTTCTACCTCACATAAGTCACTAATATCCGAAAATGTTAAAGTTCCATAACTTCCAGCCCACTTTATTGTATTACTAATAGTTATAGGCTTAATCTTACTTACAAAATTTTGATAGATTTTGTTATCATTTTCATTAAATATCATATTGTCTTTTATATCTATCAATTTTTTATTAGGATATATATCAAACTCTCTATTAAAACTAAACAGCTTAGTATGAATAGGGTATACGTTTTCTAAATTCATTGAAAATGTCACTTTTTCTTTGTCTCTATTTATAATTACATTAGAGGCCTTATAATTTCCAAAAACCTCCTCGCAATCATTAATTATTGGAACGCAGTGACCCATTGAGCGATTAACTAACATGTTATATCTTTTTTCATCATTGAAGTAATCTTTGGTATATCGACCTGCACCAAAATCAGTTAAGAACAATTCATCTTTATACCCCAAAATGAAATTACCTACATCATTATGATTATGAGAATCATTATTTTTACTGGCTTTAGCAGCAAATACAAAGCCATTTTCTTCATTTATTATTAACCATTGCTCATCTTCAAAATATTTTGTTTTATATGTTATATCAATTGTGTTTAAAGTACTATTTGTCCATATTAGATTTCTTGAAAGCTCCGCCCATCTATAACATTCATTATCCTCAAGCGCACTGACACTTTTAGTATATGGAAGTGATACTGAAAATTGTTTTTTGCAATAACAGAGTAATCCTGTTGGTAACTCTGCAATTGTTGAATCTGCAAATTGTACAAATTTACCTCTACCAATTTCCATACCCAATGGGAAACTAGCTATACTCTTTAACAATGGGTTTTCTAAATATTTATTGTTTTTAAAAGCTATTTTATATTTTTCTGCAAAATAACAATAGTATCCAAATCCGTATGCCCAGTAGCCAACTCCTTCTACGCAAGCCCCATCACTTTTAAAACCCTTCAAATAACTTTCTAAACATTTATCAACCTTTTGAAAAACCTGTTTTTGCTTTAATGAGTCATCTTTTAGAATGCTAATAGCAGCCATTCCAAGTGAACTACCAATAACTGAGCTCCAATTATTTTCTTTGTCTTCAAAGTCCCACTTTTTATCTAGTAGTGGTGTAAACACTCTATTATTAATTTCATATGTAATTCTGTCTTTAATTTCAGTAGAAAAAAGCTCCTTATATAGCTCGTAAAATTCTGCTAACGTTTGTGCTGTTTCAGCTGAAAATAAGTCTATACAATATCTAGCACTTTCCTCATTTGTATTATCCTTAATTGGTAGATGAGCGGGAAGAGCCCAAGTATATTCGGAGCATACTTGCCAAATAATGTTTTCTAAGCATTCAATACTTTCCTTATTTGTTTCAATTAACATAGATAATCCCATTACACTTAATAGTCTTCGTCTCTCAAAATACTGAGTTTCAAAAACACTACGATTACCTTCCTTTAGATATATCTGATATCCTTTTAAGTCTATACTGGGAATAGTTTTCATCTTTAAAATATCATCTTTTGCGACTAATATCTCTTGCATAAGTGATTTATTAATTATATTTTCAATAAATTTCATAATTACTCCTTAATTCATAATTACATCCATTTCGTCTACTTGCACCAAACCATAATACGTTCCATAAACAGTAACTTTATCTCCAACTTTAACTGTTATTCTTTCTCCACAGATCATTTGATATTTCACTCCATTATTATCTAAAATAAAACGATCACTTTTAGTTACTATTTGTTTGTTTTTATTGTCAGTCTGAATAATTCTTCCTTCCATTTTGATATATGTTTGCAATGGAACTTTACCATTCTGATATTCTTCATTTTTATAAGCTTTAGCTTTCTGCTTCAATTCCTGGTTAAGTGAGATTGCTTTCACATTACTACTAGATGATTTTGACGCTTTACTACACCCATATGAAGTAGCTGTTAGTACAATTATTAAACAAACAATTAGTGTTCTTTTTTTAAAGTTAATATAAATCAAAAATTATAAGACACCTCCTTTGTAATTATATATATTTTTCTTGAAAGCGGTTTCACATTTGTTATTTTTTAAGCCCTAATGCTATTAGGGTTTTGTACTACAAGATTCTCTTATTATAATTTTTGTTTTAATAATCTTCTTCTTAGGTGTTTCCATATTTTTAATTACACTAATTATGGTATTTACAGCTTCTTTTCCAATATCCTCATAGTTTTGATATACCGTTGTAAGTTGTGGACTAACTAGTTCAGAGATATATGTTCCATCAAAACCTGTAACTGAAATATCCTTTGGAACTTCAATTCCTGATGATTTTATAGCCCTAATTGCGCCTATTGCTACTAGATCATTTATACCAATAACTGCTGTAGGAACTTTTTTACCTTTAAGAAGTTTCTCCATTGCTGTAACGCCACTTTCAATAGAAAACCCTTCATTAACTATAAAGGTTGTATCCACTTTTATCCCATATTTTTTCAAGGCCTTCACATATGCCATATGCTTTATTGAAGTTGAATTTGAATTTGTTATGCCTCCTAAAATAGCAATATCTTTATGACCAAGTCCCACTAAATAATCTACTAATTTAATTATGCCATTTTCCTCATCAGTAACAATTTTGTAACTCTCTACTCCAGTCATCTTTCCATTTATAATCACAAAGGGTATTTTACTGGCAAATCTTTGTAAATCTAATAAATAGTTTATATTTGTTTTTACGGCATTCACTCTGTGACCCATAAAAATTACTCCATCAACTTGCTTTTCTGATAATGTTTTTATGTGTAATGCTTCAACTTTCGAACTATCCATAGAATTACATAAAATCATTGAATATCCAAATTTTAAAGCAGCTTTCTCAGCTTCTAAAAATACTGTTGAAAAGAATGGATTGGTTATATCAGGTAAAATAACCCCTATCATCATTGATCTTTTTTTAAACAAACTTCTTGCTACTGCATTAGGTTGAAAGTTATGTATTTTTATTATTTCAAGAACTCTTTCCCTTTTGTCTTCCTTTACTTTAGCACTACCTGTCAAAACTCTTGAAACTGTTGCGGGTGAAACATTAGCTTCCTTTGCGATATCATAAATTGTTATATCCTTCTTTATAATTTCATCATTTTTCATTTATTTGTTTCCCTTCACTCTTGTGAAATGAGTTTATGAAACCCGTTTCAGTTCTTAATAAAATAATACATTTTCTGTATTGCTTTGTCAATAGTTTTACAAAATAAAGTTATATCTTTTATGATACAAAAAAAATCGTTACAAAAACGAAACTATATTGATATCGTAAACGTTATATAAGTGTAAAACATGAAAAACTATATATTTTTACCCATTATTAATAGAAGAGGATGTGTTCTTTATGAAGTATACAATTTTTGCAATAATATTAACGATTGCTTATGTTTTATTATGTAGCTTAATGAAAGCTGCTAGTAAATCTACACCCTCAATGCCACTTATCAAGAATAATGAAGATGAAGAAAACTCTTAGAGTAAATCCCTAAGAGTCTCTTTACTTATATATTATTTTTCATACATATTATTTTTCATACATATTGTTGTAATATTTTTGGTACTCACCTGATGTAATATTATTCATCCACTCTTTATTGTCTAAATTCCATTTTATTGTCCTCAAAATTCCAACTTCAAATGTAGTTTCTGGATACCACCCTAACTCTTCTTTTATCTTAGCTGGATCAATTCCGTATCTCATATCATGCCCTTTTCTATCTTCAACGTAAGTTATTAGTTTTTCTGTTATCTCTTTGTCTACATTATCGTTCAAATAATTTATAACAGTTTTAACTATTTGCATATTAGTTCTTTCGTTGTGCCCTCCTACATTATAAACTTCACCCACTCGCCCACCGTTTATAACCATATCTATAGCTTTACAATGATCCTCAACATATAACCAATCTCTTATGTTCATTCCATCACCGTATACTGGTAGATTTTTATGATTTAAGCAATTGTTTATTAGTAATGGTATTAATTTTTCTGGGAATTGGTATGGTCCGTAATTATTTGAACATCTAGTTGTATTTACAGGCATTTTATAAGTGTCAAAATAAACTTTTACCATTAGATCTGCACCTGTTTTACTTGCAGAATATGGGCTGTGTGGACCTAGTGGCGTAGTTTCAAGAAAAAATCCAGTAGCACCTAGGGACCCATATACTTCATCCGTAGATACTTGCATAAACTTCTTACCTTCTTTAAACCCACCTTTAACTTCCCATGCATTTTTAGCTATATTTAAAAGGTTTACTGTACCTAAAACATTAGTTTTCACAAATATCTCTGGCTCTTTTATGCTTCTATCTACATGCGATTCTGCTGCAAAATTTACAACATAATCAATATCATTATGGACAAACAATTTTTCTATCAATTCTTTTTCACATATATCTCCTTGAACAAAAGTATAGTTTGAATTATTTTCTATGTCCTTTAAGTTTTCTAAATTTCCTGCATAAGTTAATTTATCAAAATTTATAATCTTTATATCTGAATATTTATTTAACATATAATGTACAAAATTTGCTCCTATAAATCCAGCTCCACCTGTTACTAAATAAGTTTTCATAAACATTTACACTCCTTTATATTCAAATGGTATTTCTAAATCTTTTAGTTTCTTTTGTATTTTATCCTTATCAGACAATAAGATTTCTTCAATTCCATAGACTTACCATTCTATATCAATATCTTCATCACTCCATAATATTCCACTATCATATTCTGGTGAATAATAGTCTGTGCATTTGATTTCGGTTTAAATGTTTTCCCTCTATAGATACTACATTATTATTTTCATCAAATTTAGCAATACTAAATTCAGTTTATGTACATATTTATCAAAAAAATAAAAAAATAAAATTTACTAACTCGATTAACGAATTAGCAAATTTTATTTTTTTAATATACCATATATATAATTTACCGATTACAAACCACACATTTTTCTCCATTACCACAATCCTTACATGGTTTCACTCCTAAATCACTAGGCTTAGCATTTTTACATATTCCCAAATAATCATGGGATGTGAATATAATTTTTATACCTAATTTATCTGCAGCAGAGAGAAACTCTTCATCTAAGTTTACTAATGTATGTATATGTATAATATTAACCTCTATAAATTTTAAAAAGTCAGTATATATATTGAAACCCATATATTTAAGTGATACTTTAGAATTATGTTCTCTCCTGAGTAATGTAGCTGAAATGGGATTATCTATTTCATATACTTTTATATTGTTAAAAGATTTATTCTTTTTAATCTTTAATTCGTTATCTATTGAAATAGGTCCCGGATATAATAATGAAACTTCATTACCATTTGTTACTTGGCGTATCATAATATTTTGGGGTTGTTTCACACGTCCCGCTGTGTTAAGCGGAGGTAATTCAAGTGCATAATGTAAAATTTTAATCACACTCACCTCCTATATTGTTAAAAAATCAGATTGTTATTTTGTCATATATTTTTTATGTGATTTTTTAGGCCTTGCTATTTTATATTAAACTCCATTTTATATTTTGCTATATCTATATTTTTATTAAATTTTCTTGCAAAAATACAATCGCTATTTTCTACTTTTTTAATGTTCTTAAAATCAGTTTCATCCAGTATTTTAGGATATTGTGGTCCACTTTTCCAGTCTATGTATCTAAGTGCCATATGATTATCATCATTTTCCATATTATTTTTATATATTTTGTCTTTATATTTAGAGTTCATTATTATAGTTTGAAAAAAAACTTCATCTGCACAAAAGGACATTTTAAAAGCATCTTTATACCAATTGTTTTCCTCTAAGTAGTTTAATATATAGTTACAAAGCTCATAGCTTATACAAAACCAGTTAGACCCTTTATATAATTTTGGCAATAGCTTGTACCCTTTACTTACCTTAAGTGGTTTTAATCTATTTTGTATTTTGAAAGCTATAGATTCTAAAACACTTTTTTTCCTCTTAAAACACAATCCCTTATGTTCATATTTTATATTATTTTCTAATTCCTTTTTGTTACAGTCCTTTTGTATTCCTATAAACTCATTTCCATTATTGTTAACGAAAAACTTTTTTATTTCATCGTTGCTTTTCAGAGGAAGACAATCTCCAGACAGCAAACAGATATAATCATTATTCATTTTTACTGCCTGCTTTAGTAAAAGAAGCATACATTCTATTTGAGAAAAGCTTGCCCAGGTAACATCTATTCTATCAGGAGTAAAATGAACTATGTCTTTGTACTCCTCAAACTCTTTTATATCAGCTTTTTTATCTACGTGTAAATATATATTGTTATTACCCTTTGATAAAACATCAATACTAGTTCTTAAAATGTTTGAATTTTTATGACAAATTATGCAATAACCTATCTCCATAATAAATTGCCACCTTTCTTTTGTATTACTACAGATTCTGATTTAATTATAACATCAATTACAATAGATGTCGTTATACTTAAAATACCTAACCAAATTATAATTAATATAGATAACCTGGGGAAAAACACTAATTTTTGAAAGTAATAATAGCAAAAGAATGTATGGGTTAGCCACATGTTTGTTGAATGTTTTCCTAAAACTTTAAACACATTTTCACCGCTAACTGCACTAGTTCTAATTACATTTGACTTAACAAGATTGGTACAAACTAATATAAATATCGGTGTCAATATAAAATCAACATAAGAGGAATTGCCTACTCCAATATATTGAAAAACATATGAAAATCCAATTCTAACTACCATAACGCTTAATATTATAACAATATAATATGTCTTTTTATATACTTTTTTGTTAAATAATTTTATATTTATATATTCAAATAATTTAAACTTTGCAAATAAACATCCTATACAGAAGGTCAATTGCCAAAATAAAATACTTTGTATATCAGCAAATAAGAGATTTTTACTTAAAAATGATAAGGTGGGTACAATTTTAGTTATTACTTCCATTCCAAAAGATATAATATACAAACTTAAACTTATAATAAGTGAGCTTTTGATACTTCTTTTAAGCATTATTTTAACTATTGGAAAGAGCAATAATAATTCTATGTAAAGCCTAACAAACCACCACTCAAAGTTATAAGAATAACTTAAGGTGAAAAAGTTTTTTAAAAATATTAAAGTATTAAACTTATAATTTGTTTGATCATTAAACCAAATTAGACCTATTGGTACAAAAATTATAAAAACAACCCAGTAATTTGTCAAAAACTTTATCATTTTCCTTAGCGAGTCCCTAAAAGTAAAGTGTTCTTTTTTAGAAGAAGATATGTATAGCCCATACCCACTTAAAAACAGGTACATCGCTACACATATCTTCCCAAAATCTCCTAATAAATACTCAACAGGAACCTTCCCAAAATGAACCATAGAAATATATGAAACATTTTGTATTAGCTCTGGGAATGCAAACAAATGATGAATCATCATTAAAGTAATTGCAATACCTTTGGCTATTTGAGTATGTGCTTTAGTAAAATTATAATCATTACTTACCATTAGTTAGCTTTTCTTGTGCTATTTCTTTATATAACTCACTAAAGGTATCATTGTCTTTTAAAGTTTGAAGGTACTTCATAAAGGGTCTTTTTAAATTATCTCTTTTAAGTGCGAATTCTACTGTTGCTTCTAAAAAGCCTAATTTATCACCTACGTCATATCTTCTTCCTTCAAATACATAAGCATACATATCTTGCTGTGATATTAATGTTTTAAGAGCATCAGTTAACTGGATTTCTCCGCCTTTACCTGGAAGTGTATTATCTAATATATCAAATATCTCAGGAGTTATTATATATCTTCCAAGTATAGCAACATTTGAGGGTGAAGTTCCCACTTGTGGTTTTTCTACAAGGTCGTTTACCTTGTATACCCTATCACTAACTTGAACTCCATCAACTATTCCATATTTATCCACATTCTCTGGAGCTACTTCTTGGACACCTAATATTGATACATTTTTCTCCTCAAAACAATCCATAAGTTGTTTTAAACATGGAACCCTAGCATCAACTATATCATCACCAAGCATTACAGCAAAAGGTTCATTACCTACAAAAGTTCTTGCGCAATTTATAGCATGTCCAAGTCCTTTAGGTTCCTTTTGTCTTATAAAATGTATATTTACCATGTTTGAAATATCCTTAACCTGCTTTAGAAGTGCATCCTTATGTTTATTATCAAGTTCAAGTTCAAGCTCTACTGACTTATCAAAATGATCTTCAATAGACTTTTTATTTCTTCCTGTAATAACTAATATATCCTCGATGCCTGCGGCAACTGCTTCTTCTATAATATACTGCATTGTAGGCTTATCAACTATAGGTAACATTTCTTTAGGTAATGCCTTTGTTGCTGGTAAAAACCTGGTTCCAAGCCCCGCTGCTGGTATAATTGCTTTTTTAATTTTCATATAAAAAATCTCCTTTTTTCTATGATTTAAGCTTTTAAAAATATCTTTAAAAGCCTAAGAACTTACTTGCAAACTTTCTTCCAAAAATCTTTTTTGTTATTATTATACTTAATATACTTAATGCTACTGTTGTCGGTAATTCAACTAACTCATAAACTGGTAATATATTCTGAATATATAGTATCTGCTCCATACCGTAACTTACAATCAATAACCAAAAACAGTGTACGAAAAAGATACCATATGAGTAGTTTCCTATTATTGTAACTACACTCCTCTTTGTATTAAAATCATATCTTTTTAACACTAAAATAAAATTTATTATTGAAAGTGAATAAATAAATGATGAAATTTTAATTTGACTGCTTGCAAATCCTATTGAAGCTCCTGTATTAAGTAGTATATAACATTCAACTATACTAAATATTAATGCGGCTACAATTAAAAGTAATGGCTTAGTTAAGTCCTTTTGAACTAATTTTCCTTTTTGAACTATTCTTCCTTGTGTAACTAAAGATTTGTTCATTTTTATATGTAATCCTATGTAGTAAAAAATAAACCATGCAGGAAAAATGGTTGCATAAAGAGGTAATGCTTGTTTGGTAGTGTAAGTATACACATATAATATAAGCAAATAAATTGGTGTAATTAAGTACGCCATAATATTTAAATACTTGTTGCTTATAAATTTTATAAGCAACGGCGTAATGATTATCAATTGTATTAAAGCAACAATATAATAAAAGGGAGTCGATGCTTCTCCTATTATTATCTTTTCTATAATTTTTACAACATCTATGTTAAAGCCACCTTTTACTATACTGAGGATAGAATATAATATAGACCATACAAGAAAAGGAATTACAATCCGCTTTCCTCGACTTATATAATAATCTAAGGGCTTTTCTTTAACCTTTGTAATATTCGTAAAATACGCTGTCATAAATACAAAAATGGCAACAGGGAAATTAATAAGTTGACGAAGTATTAACCAATAATTACAATTAAAGGAGTATAAGTCTACATCTTCTAAATTGATCCCATTATCACAATGAATTAGAACTACACATATTATACAAATACCTCTTATAAATTCAAAATAGTTATCGCGTACTTTAGTCTTCGCTATCTGCTGGTTAATTGCTACCACCCCATTCTAGTTAGTATTTCTTATAATTTTCTTTTTTGCGTATCTAATTACTCTCTTAACAAGTGTAATTTTACTTTGTATATATGATGGTGGGCTCATATACTTTTTAATTACATATTCAAACTCTCGTTTATTTAAATCCTTAAAATACTTTTCACGAAGTGTTGGTACTTTAACAGAAGATATTATTGAAGGATTGCCACTTATAGCATGTGACAAATCACATCTTTTAAAGTATATGTTATCTGCGCAGCCCTTAAGCATTACTCTACCTTTATCAGTATTTACAAGTAAGAGTGAAGTTCCGGCGTCATTATCAAGTTCTGGGTATTTACTGGCTATACCCCAATAATCTCCAAGAGTAATATCTGATACTCTTTGTATGTTTGCATAGGAACAATCATAACAAGAAGGTCTTAAATAATAGTTTCTTAGAAACCCTTGTATATATACATCAGTTCCCATTTTTTTACTATATCTTCCGCCACTCTCAAAGTTCATAACTACAGAGTATTTTTTCCACCCAAATTCCTTATTTCTAAAGCTTATCTCTTTTATCTTTGATTCAAATTGACCTTCAATATTTGCCTTATATTTTTCGAAAACAAGAGGAGAAGGTACACCATGACAAACAACATCGCAAGTATATAACTCCTCGTAATCCTTTTGAAGATAGTTATAAAGACCAGCCACTTGGCAAGGAGTACCTGTAAATAGAACTTTTATTCCCGTATCAAGGTTACGTTTTACACTACTATAAGTCTTTCCTATATCACTTTGAACATATTTTGAACCTCTTAACTCTTTTAAATCTTCCACTCTACTAACTTTTTTATGTATTACCTTAAAAGTCTCATCATACCCGGCGCCAAATACCACACCGCCCTTTGATAATATATTCTCTGCTATACTTGTAAAAACTCCTCCCGAAGAACTATCCTCCCGCGTTTTTTCATCATTATTCCACGCTGCAAGGCAAGCCGCCTTCTCATAAGATATCTCTTTACTATAAACATTAATTTCTGGACATACAGCCTCGCATAATCCACACCCTACGCACTTATCTACCTCAACCTTTGGATACCAAAAGCCTTCCTCATCCGTATGCATTTCTATGCAGCCTTTGGGGCATATATTTAAGCATGCCTTGCACCCGTTGCAATTTTTTTTATCTATAATGTTAATCATATAAGTTACCTCTTCTTTTTAATTTTTTTAAACATGGAAGCAAATATATTTTTTTCATAGTCATTAAGGCCCATATACCACATTAGCATCATGTACAGACACACGTACAGAATCATTTTCAATCCAAGTATCTCAATGTTCGATGTAGCTATATAATAATTTGTAACCACTCCAATAATCATTGCTAACACTACCGGTGGTGACATTTTGAATATTTCTTTTGCAAAATCTATAACATCAATTCCAATTACCTTGTGATAATAAATATTTATGACAAACCAGTTTCCAATAACTAGTCCTATGCCTGTACCTATAGCACATCCAATTCCTCCATACTTTTTAGCAAGTGGTATTGATAATGCAACATTTAATAGGGCAATACAAAAATACATTTTCGAGCGAAAAGCATGTTTGTTTTTTGCTTGTATAATAACTATTCCCATACTTTGAATCAATGGAACTATTAGTGGAACCATAACTATTAAAGACATATAATAGGCACCTGTAAAATCAACGCCAGCCCAAAACACTATAAAACTTTTTCCGTATATTATAAATCCCGAAAGCAGCATAGCCATAATGGCATACTGTATCCGTCCTACTTTATTAAACATACCATTTATCTCAGTCATATCCTCTGTTTTAGCAGATATTGCAGCTATTCGCGGCAAAAACACATTGTTAACACTCGAGGAAAAGTTTATATAGTACTGATCTAGTTGTGATGCTATAGAATAAACCGCAACAACTGAGGTTCCAGCCACTATTCCCAGTATTATCTGATCTGTTTTAAAATATATTTGATCTATAACCATATTAAGAAAAATGAAAAATGAGAATATTGTCATTTCTTTTACAAGAACTTTGTTCCAGCAATATAGTTTTATTTTTGCCTTTATCTTGAACATTGCATAATAAATCTTAATAAGTATTGTACCAATATTAAATACCGATATTACTATAACAAGTCCTATTACATCTGCTTTATAATACATAACGGCAATTACAACAAAGGGTTGAAGTATAGTTTGAAGAATTGATAGTCCCCTTATGAATATAAATCTTTCATGTGAATTTATAACCGCTGTGAATATATTTGAAGGTATTGTTATAACTATATTTACCATTTGTATAATGTATATTTGTTTTGCTTTTACTAATTCCTCAGCGGACAAGGAGTTTTTAAATATATCACCTAACTTGTAATATATAATAACTCCAGCAATCAAAACAACCACTGTTATAACAGTGTATATAATTGATGATATAGCCAAAACATTTGATTGATTTTCTTCATCTTTTAAAGCAAGATACCTTGAATAATATCTTGTTATGGTATTTGCAAGGCCAAAATCCATAACTGCCATATAGGCAATTAAAGATCCCATCAATTGGTATAACCCATACTGCTCTTTTCCTAAAAAGTGTAATAACATAGGTACATATATAAGTCCTATGGCTATACTAAAAAACATTGATATATAAGATAACACTATTCCTGCTCTTCTTTGATTAATCGCCAAATCTATCTACCTCAATTTTCCTAATAATTATTAGTTGAAATTTCTGTTAATGTCTTCATAATACATTTATTTGCTAATTTATTTTTATCATTCATCTTATTTTGTATTTGATCATACTCTGTTTCAATTTTGCCCACAAGTTCAATGAATTTTTTTCTCATTTCATCATAAGTTAAATCTCTAACATCTATTATGTAATCTCCTAGGCCATAACGTTCTCCAATAATGCCCCAATATTTAGAACTATATGATAATGCTATAGCTGGAATCTCACATTGAATAGAGGATACTACAGGATGCATTCTACTTGATATAGTAAATAAAGACTGTTGTATATAGTTCCTAACCTGGAACGGATACATTTCTTTACTTTCAATAATAATTCTACCTTCATATTTACTTTTAATTAGTGCATAAAGTTCATTTGCAATAATACTATCGTCCACTGTTTCGGGTCTTATAACATGAGCAAGTAAAACTACTTTTTTTGTTGGATATTTAGCCATTATCTCATCAATCATAAACAAATTAAAATTGATCCAATCCTGTCTATTCCCTTCCTTTGAGAATCTATATATTAGCTCACTTGGGCAATATGTTATGTACTGCTTAGTGTTTGATTTTACTTCTTGTTTTGAAAGTTTTAGTAATGCCAAATCATCTGTAATCTCCATATTTTTTAATCCGAGTTCCTTAAGATATTTAAAAGTGATTGGATCTCTTGGATATATTTTATCTATCTTTTTTAAGAAATACTTCATTACTGGTTTTCTAAATGACTGGTATGGTCCCATAGTTTGTCCTAGCATTACAACTTTTAACCCTTCTCTTTTTAACATACTAAACTTAATTCCATTAATTACAGGTCGTTTCCAACCATAATCCTCAGTAAAATCATCTCCGCCTAGTACTACTACTAGATCTATAGTTTTAAGAAAATCAGAAATTATATTTCTTACTCTTAAATAACCACATATATAATCGGATCTTGTTGTTCCAGGCTTAAAAAGCGAATTCTGTAGGACTGAATGTATTTCTTTAATTCCTGTAGCATTTTGTAGTCTTTCTATGTTTACGACATCATCAGTTTCCACGTAATAATTGTTTTTCTCACCTGACATTTTGTTAAAGTAACTTATAAAGTTCTCTCCCATCATCATAGAACCGTAATTAAATGTGTTAGGGCAGTTATATACATAAATATTCATTTGTTTACCTCTTTTCATTTATCTTTATTTTTTATTTACTAGATTGATTTCATTTTTTTATTTTATTTTATTTTTTAAATTAAATACCCAAGTATACATAGCCGGAGAGCTTAAGAACATTTTAACTTTAAATAATATTTTAATGTTTTTTCCACTATAATCTTTCATTATAGATACTACTTCCCTATTAAGTGTTGGATAATCTATCCCAATATCATCATATAATTTTTTAAAACTGTCTCTATTAAACATCCCATCTTTATAATACGAAGCTAAGCAACAATCAAAATTATATATATAATTGTCCACTATATGTTCAGTTTTTATTTTTGTATATATTATTTTTAATGTATTTTTATTTAAATCTCTATTTCTTAAATCATCATTTTGTAATTCATAATTTTTCATGTTATCAATTTGAATGTTTTCTATGTATTTATACGTTCTCTCCATTGCAAATATTGCATCAAACCGCTTTATGTTATAGCTGTTGGATATAGAGGTTCCTCTCATTACATAATAAGAAAGAATTTTATCTATGAAAAGTACTTGTTTTGATCTAGCTAATGCTTTAATTGTAAATTCTTGATCTTCACCGTTAGCACAGCCATCTACGTATTTTATTTTATTTTCCTCTAGAAGTCCTTTTCTATAAACTGCACTTCCTGTATATATCCACATTGTCTTATAGTTAACCATATTATTTAATGCTTCTATTCCAGTCATATCTTTCTGTTTTGAAGTAAACTTATCAAAGTAATTTTGGATGGTTACTCCTTGCTCATCAACTATATTACATCCCCAGCAAATAATATCTTCATCTATACCCTTATCATCATTTTCTCTATTTTTAATATTCTCATATATATTTTCTACTAAATCCTTTGCTACATAGTCGTCTCCATCTAAAAACATGATGTATTTACCACTGGCCACTTCTATTCCTACATTTCTGGCAGAACTCACTCCACCATTATCTTTTTTCACTAATTTGATATTTTCTAAAACATCTTTTTTTGTTAAATCATTTTCTTTTAATACAGCTTCTAATACTTTTAATGTATCATCAGTGGAGCCATCATCAACTATTATGATTTCAAATTCATTTTCAGTTTGAGCAAGAAGAGATTTAATTGTTTTTTCTATATATTTTTCTACATTATATGTGGGAATAACAATGCTTAATTTCATTTTATTCACCCTCCATATGTGGTTTGTTTTTTAATTTTAATAAAGTTTCTCTTATTGAAACTGCTGAATATAAAGTATTTGATTTTAGAAGTATATACTTTAACTTATCCGAGATTTTTAAATATTTATTTTGCAAAATCACTTTATAACTCAAATATTGCATTCTAGTTGTAACTAACTCCTTAAAATCATTAAGCTTTTCTTTATCTTTTGTTAAACCGTATCTTTTATAGAATAACACATTAGCTAAAAACAAGTATTTTAAAGCAAAGTTTTGAAATATTTCTTCATACTTATTGTACATATCATTTACCTCTAAAATATTTTTGATATTATCAATAATCGATATTATATCAAATCCAGCTTTAAAGGAAGGTACTTTTGTTATAGCCCCATCTCTTTGAACATAAAAGTATAACTGTTTATCTATAAAACCTACTTTTCTTGCTCTAAACAATAATTCAAAAGATGTACCAATGTCTTCATAAAGTCGACCTTCAGGGTAGGTAATTTTATTTTCATCAAATAATTTTTTAAGGTAAAGCTTATTCCAAGCATATGACGGAATATTGTTTAATAAGTATTCACCTATAACATCATCTTTATTATAAGTATGATTATAATTTACAGTATTCTTTTCTACTTCAATGATTTTATCACTTAAATCCACCATTGTTAAATTACAGGCTACAATGTCAAAATTATTTACTTCTGCGTTATTATACATTTGCTCAAGCATTGTTTCGTCTATATAATCATCGCTATCAAGAAAAGCAATATATTTACCACTAGCAGCTTTAAGTCCGCTGTTTCTCGCCGAACTAAGCCCTCCATTCGCCTTGTTTATAATGTATATATTTGCATATTTCACATCAAAACTATTTACTATCTCCATGCTTTTATCAAATGATCCATCATTAACAATGATAACTTCTATATCCTTAAGTGTTTGATTAACAACGCTTGTTAGACATCTTTCGATATAAGCTTCTACATTATAAACAGGTATTATTAGGCTAACCTTAATATCTGGCAATCTATTCATTTGGACCTCCATTACTTCTTTGATAAAAGCTTTTTATTACTTTATATTTTCCGAAGTTTCAGTTTTATAAGTAATTGATAACTGCTGTTTTAATACACCCTTTTTCACTCTACGAACTTTTCCAACTTTCTTCATTTGTTCTATGTTCTTAGCAATTCGCCTTTTGTTAGCTTTATAGTCAATGATGAATAAATAAAGTGGGAAAGTGTAGAAGGCATAACTATCAAACTGTACATACAAATATATAATGATTAATAAATCAAATACATTTTCTTTGTTTTTTATTACCTTTGAGAATATAAGCAGCATAAGGATTATAAACCAAACTACCCCTATCTCACTTACTAGTCTTATAGGCATACAAAACAGTTGATTTACCTTTTGATCGTAGAGTCCTGCAACTTCATCTACATATGCATTTGTATATTCCGCTAGTGCATCATTATACCCATACCTTAGAAAATAAAAAGAGTTTCCAGTTCCTGCTCCAAATAAAGCTCTAAAGGGTTCATTTTCATATCCATGTATAGAACTATTTATTCTAAAATATCTTGCAGCAAGAGACGGATCACTATTTATCATATCGTTGTAGGAATTTCCATTTAACATCTTAGTAACCCGTGTGTTCCCGCTTATTTGAAGTGCTAAGCCACCCGTCATCAAAACAATCAAAACTAAAATTACAATTTTCTTTGAAAATTTTATTTTATGAAGAGTTAAAGTCTTTGCAACTATTAGAGCAAGGATGATAGCAAAATCCACGAGGAATCTAGCACTATCTCCTGATATTAATGTAAGTAAACAAAAGGCACAAATTAATTTAAATAACTTCTTCTTAAGTAATTTATCCTTAATTGATATACATAATAAGTACATTACGCCAGCTACATGTAAAGATATAAAAGATGGTTCCGTAAAAGTAAATGCAAGCCTATCGTAATATCTTTTCTCAATTAAACTAAACATACTTAATACAAAACCTACACCACCTTTTAATGCTAAGAATTTAACAAATCCATAAAAGAATGAGATGGTGTATGCAAAAATTAAAATCTTTATGTCTTCTTTCATATCCTGTTTACGAATTATATATCTAATGTATAATGATAAATAAAGTAACATCCCAAAGGCTAATGTTGAAAAGCTATCAAAGATATTTCCTAAATCCGGTGGATAGAATAAATATAAACACGTTGAATAAATTATAATCACAACAACTAAAAACACATAGTTTTTAGTTGCTTTAATGCTTTGCGTTAACTCCTTAAAATTACTAATAGCATATAACGCAAATAATATTGGCGAAATAGTCGCCCAGCCCTTAGATGGTGCAAAAAACAAATTATCAAAAGGCACGAAAAACACTGCCAATTTAAATAGTAAATCCATTAATACCTCTCCTCTCATATACCAATATTTAATGAAACAAGCTTAAACCAACCTTATCCTGGTATTGCTAAAAGAGAGATAATAGATATTTAAATCAACTTTCACAATTTAGCATTTCATCAAATACATCATCCATCTTACCTATATACTTTGCCTCGGTAAACATTTTTAATACTTTGTTTCTATTGTTTATTATTAATTGTTTTTGTTTATCACGATTTTGCTCAATACCTGTTAGAACATTAAATATTTCCTTATGTTTCTTATAATTTACGAAGTATCCATTCTCTTTATTCTCAATTAAATCCGGTATACCAGCATAATCTGTTGTTATAATTGACATACCATTTGCCATACCCTCTATAATTGATATAGGTTGACCTTCTTTTGGATATCTTGTTAATAGCATAAATATATCGCCCTGCTTAAGCATAGCAAGTTTTTCTTTTCCTCCAACTATACCTCTATAATCAACGATTTCTTCTAATTTATTTTTATCTAAGTATTCATTAAACTGCTTTTCATCTTCGCTATTATAAAACTTGCCTGCAAATATAAAGTTGAATTTTCTCACATTATTATCCTTACATATCTTAGCTACCTCTAGTACGTCCTTATATCCTTTACTTTCAATAAAGTTACTTAAATATACTATATCTAGAGTTTCTTTACTATCTAAGTTTCTAATCTTCGAATCAAATTCTTCCTTATTAATTAAGTATTGTTCATCAACACAATTTTCTACAACATGTATTTTATCGTCATTCACAATACCTTCAAATATATATTTAAGTGAATTACCGAGTACAATAGCTCCACTAAGTTTCTTAAATAGTTTTAAATTAATAGTTTTTATAATATTTTTACAATCACTTTCTATCATAGTTCTATAATACCCACCATGCAAATGGATTAAAATCTTTTTCTTTCTCAGAAGTAACAGCTTAATTATGATCAAGTCTCTTATATTACCCCCTGTAGTTTGGGAAATGGTTAGATAATATAAATCGGCATCATTCCTAATTAACTTATATATATTTGAAATTATCTTTTTATTATTAGTGATATTAACGTTACTAAATTCATACTTTTCTTTAAGCTCTGAATTGTATAAAGTATCTATAGCTTTAGATAATCCATGTATTGGTGGTGGAAACTGAGCTATAAAACATATCTTCTTTTTAATATCATTCACCTACAATCTATTATTTATAACTTATCATTAATTAATATATTATTACTTATTTTTAATTTAATTAAATACATAACTAATTAACTACTTATTTAATTGTATAATTCATTGTTTAACAAATCTGCATATCTACCTATCGAACTGTTCTTTTTAAGTTTATCCTCTATAGTTTTTCTACCATGTGCACCCATTGTTTTAAAATTGACTTTATTCTTAATGATTTCACTTATTAAATCTTTAATCCTCGGATAGTCACCTGGACATACACATTTACCACAATTAGAATTTTCAATTAATAGTCTCGCCTCTGATCCTTCTTCTAAAACTCCTAAAACTGATTTTCCAGAGGCCATTACTCCATAAATCTTACTAGGAACTGAAATACCCTTTATACCCTTAGCATTAGTAACTATATGAACATCCGCTGCGTTAAGTGAGTAAACCAAATCTTCTTTATCTTGATAAGGTATAAATTTAACATTACTTAACCCATTTTGCTCCACATAATCAACCAAAGTCTGCTTCATAGTTCCATCTCCAACAAAAGCAAAAACAACATCATCTTCATGTTTAAACTCGCCAATGACTTTAATTATATTTTCTAAGTCATAATAAAGCCCTATATTCCCGGAGCACATAAATACAAATTTATCATTTAATCCATATTGCTCTTTAAAAGATAAAATATTAGGGTGAACAGGTGATAGTGGATGTATTTGCTTTTCATCTATCCAGTTGTTTATAACAACATTTTCAGGAGTGTTCCGCCCTTTAAACCTATTCTCTAATGTTTCCTGCATATCTCGTCCCACAACAACTATAGTGTCAGCTTTCTTGCAACTATATTTATCTAGCGCTCTTGCAAAATTCAACACAAATTTACTCTTAGAATAACCAATGACTTCTGTTTGCTCTGGATTAAAGTCTTGAATATTGTATATATATTTAGCACTCTTTATAGTTTTTCCTATGACTCCAAGTAGTCCACCTAAAATTGGTGGTTGGGATATACTAAAAACTACATCTTGTTTTCCTGCTCTAAAGGTAGCAATAATTGCATTAAAAAAGTATGCTACTATATTTTTTACTCTACTGATTTTATTTTTCTTTTCAAATTCAGGAACTCTTACCCGTATAAGCTTCATATCTTTATAACTTTCTTTATGAATTCTTTTACTTTTGTATTTAGCATCTACCTTGCCATCATAACTAGGTACAACACATATTACAGTTATATCAAATTCTTCCTCAAGACCTTCACATAATTCTGTTAATATCTGACCAGTAGATGCTACATCCGGATAAAAATAATGAGCATATACTAATAATTTTTTTTTCATAAATTACCTCTTTTTCTTTAGCATTTATATTTAATTATTTAACTATCTTTAAATCATTTGCTAATTCTTTAATTATTCTAGCAGGGTTACCTGCGATAACCACGTTTGCTGGAAACTTACCACTTACAACACTGCCAGCTCCAACTACCGAGTTATCTCCTATTTCAGTACCCTTTAATATAATTGTATTACATCCTATAAAAACATTTTCACCAATTTTAATAGCTCTTTTACCTATCATATCTTTGTTGTCCATTTTTCTAGATTCTGCATCAATAGGATGAAAATCATGGTCTAATATCTTTGCATTACCACCAATATTAGTATAATCTCCTATTTCTATAAGTTCTTTTGAATAAATTGTGGCTCCCGAAATTCCAACATTATTACCAATATGAATTTTTCCATTTTCCCGTGCTACAATTATTGTTCTCTGATATAATCCAACAAGATTAGATAAGAAATCACTTTTTACAGTACAATTGTTTCCCATGCTAAGCTCTGCATTTTTTTGTTTAAAAATAACAGGTAACCCAATCAAGTTTAAGTTTTTTCCATATTTCACTTTATTAAACTTCATAAATACTTTAAAATAATTACTCCTTAATTTAAACATTTATTCTCCTTAAGCATTTTTTGTAATATAGTTTTGCTCAAACCACTCATAAGCCTTTTCTACTCCATCCTCTAGCTCCATTCTATATGACCAACCAATACCATAAAGTGCGCTTAC
>Ga0209123_1001191_pt1 | contig 26934 bp, 29 predicted proteins | sample BarGraIncu00431A_FD_184500 | JGI IMG/M metagenome (GOLD analysis project Ga0209123, IMG submission 184500) | Arctic peat soil microbial communities from Barrow, Alaska, USA - Barrow Graham LP Incubations 004-31A (SPAdes) (version 2) | ecosystem: Environmental > Terrestrial > Soil > Wetlands >...
AAGGCGCTCGCCCTAAATTTGTATGTAGCACCACCCCTGTAGCATTTACTACTTTCCTCAGACTACAGCTACCTAGTGCTAATAACTCAGCTTTAGCCTTAGATAATAAACTTTCTGCTGAAACATCCACCGACTGGTTTTGTCTTATTTTATTCCGGGCTATGTCCACTACTGTACGCAACCGAGCAGCAATGATTTCATGAGAATATCGGGCGAGCTCAGGCTGAGTCGCTAGTCCTGCCAATAAACAATCGATGGCTGGAAGATCCCGCATGGTGACTCTACTCTCTTTCATGTTACCTCCTGATAAAAACTTCATCTTAAGCACTTCACCCTACAGAATATTTTTTCACTGTAGGCTCTGGCGTTATATCTATATTATCCCGCGCCATCTTATTTTCCTCTACTAAACATGTATAACCATCTCCCCTTTTGCATATAATAATTCTATAAAATATATTTCATCTTCCAGCTCGTATGTTTATCATTCAAATTTCTAAACAGGAGTTATGAAATGCTAAATAACATTTTTAATTTTCCTAAACCCTCCCCTGAATTTAAACTAAATATCAATCAACCGACTGCTATCTATGATATCGCCACCCACCTACGTACTATCATGCATGAAGCCGCTACAGCCCATAATGATTTAGTTATTTTATGCATTGGTACCGATCGTTCCACTGGTGACTCTTTAGGACCCCTTACTGGCAGCAAATTACGCTCTTTTAATCCCTATCCACATATATATGGTACATTAGATGACCCTGTCCATGCTTCTAATTTACATGATAATATACAATCTATTCAAACAAAATTTGATAATCCCTTTATTATTGCAGTCGATGCTTGCTTGGGTCGCTTAGAAAGTGTAGGGTGCGTTTCCCTCGGACTGGGTCCATTAAAACCAGGAGCTGCTGTAAAAAAAGACCTCCCCTCAATTGGCAATGCATACGTAACTGGTATTGTTAACGTAAGTGGCTTTATGGAACATTTAGTATTGCAAAGCACACGCCTTAGTTTAGTAATGAAAATGGCGGACACCATCGCTCATGCTTTTTCTTATGGACTACGTACATATACCCGGTAAGGTATTACTCGAAAACGCACTCCAAAATATAACAGCCGAAGCTATTTAGCTTCGGCTGTTATATTTACATCAATTCCAATTCTGCAATAATTTCATTAAAAGTTTTGCCTGCAGCATTAATGACAGGCACATCAATAGATACATCCTGGGAATATGATAAATTAATATCCGCGCCGCCTACTATAATTGCATCAACGCTATTAATATTACTATCATCCAAGAATACTACATCATACCCTTCTACTTCCAGTACTTCGGCTAAATTGGATAAGATCTTCTCTAATCCAATAACTCCTTGCATATCATCCACCTCCGGCAATAGCATAACCTGCAAGCCTTAGTATTATACTAAAAAGACGCCTTCAGTACTATTTTTTTGTAACTAAGGATTGATGCAAACTATGTTTTCTGCAATAGCCGGTAGTTCCATATCCTGACGCATTATACAAGCACCTTTAAAAGTAGCACCTGCACTGATCGTCAATATACCAACCTTGATGTCTCCATACATTCGGGCACTCGGTAACAATTCCAGTTTTTCAGAAATATCAACATTCCCATAAACAGTTCCAGCAATCGTAGCATTAAGTGCTGTAACTTGTGCTGTAATAATTGCATTATCGCCCACCATAATATTACCTGTTGTACTTATATCCCCTTCAAATTGGCCGTCAATGCGAATTGTGCCTTTACTGCTTATATTGCCCTTAAATGTTGTCTCTTTACCAATAAGAGTCTCAATTTCGCCTACATCATGTACTGACTTTTTGTTACTACCAAACATATTACACACTCCTGCAATATTATTATGAATCGATAAACAGTTCTATCGATTACTTTAAAAAGCTCGCTGGATCAACGGCGGTGCCGTGCACTCTTATTTCATAATGACAGTGTGATCCTGTGCTATACCCTGTGCTTCCCATATAAGCAATGGGCTGACCTTTTTTTACCGACTGACCGGTATGTACTATTATTTGGGAATTATGTCCGTAAAGGGTCTTGATTCCATTGCCATGATCAATCTGAACCATATTACCATAACCACCATCATAATCACTCTGTACAACCTCACCATCAGCTGTGGCAACAATAATTGTCCCACTATTGTTGGCAATATCAATCCCTGGATGATAATCGCTACCACCGCCAAACGGTGAACCACGCCAGCCAAAACGAGATGTAATATCGCCATTCGTCGGCCAGATGGATGGTGTAGATGCTAATCTAGCCTGTTGGGCCAATAATTGGTGCTTAAGTTCAATCAAACTCTCCTCACGCACTTTAATTGCCGACTGCAACTCATAAACTACATTATTAATAATAGTAAGATCAGACTGTACCTGTGGTCCGCCTTGCCCTGTATAATTGACTGAAGGGCGCACCAAACCAGCTCTTGATGTATTTGTTGTAGCCTCATTATTAACAATGTGTCTTATTTCTACATCAAGAGAATTTAATCTTTCCATATCAGCCTGCAAACTAGCAGTGGTCCTCGCCAACTGTTCTATTTTGGTAGTCTGATCACCATTATTCTGCTGTAAAAACTCTAGCTCTGCTTTTTGGGTGCTAGCTATATTTATTGTATGACGGTACTCAAAAAAGCTCCCTACCATCAATACAATAACTAAACACAATACTGCAATAGAATATTTTACAGCAAGAATAGGAATACGGATGCGACGGACCTTCTGACTATGATGAGGAACAATCATGACAGTGTATTCTCGTTTATCAATTTTCTTTTGAGCTTGTTCCAAAAGGCCTCCTCCTTTTTGTTAGTTTTTGCCATTCCTGTTTATCCTATATATTCGTTATCGATTAGCAAATTCCTGTTATTTGCTTCCATTTATTTATTTTTTATTTTTATTGCCTGACTTAATGCTTGCTTTTCCTCGTCTGATAAAAAATACGATGAATTGCCTGAGATAATTGGTTTTGCATAAGTGTGGCATTCATTGCGACTATAAATACTAGAAACTACCACGCCATTATTTTGGTCGTTAAGCAATGCAATGGCAAAACTTAAATCACTTCCCATATCTTCAAAAGCATTAAACCTTATAATACCTATTTTTTGGATGCATTCTTTAGAAATCTTTTCTAACCGCTTACAATCATTAGATAAACTATCGACTTTATGTACCGTTTGCTTAACCTCTTCAATATGTGCTAATAGTAATTGCTCAATATTTGCACCGTCCATTCCTTTCATCATTTTAGAATATCGCTTGTTCATTTTAGCCAGCTTAATATTAATGCTGATAAATATAATTAATGCCAGTAATATGGTTACTGTCATTCCCAAAAGTACATATTGCAAATTGTTCATAATTAAGCTAGACCAGTCCGCTATATAATTCATTATATCATACCTTTCTATTAGACTCTACAAATCTCCTATTTTTTAACATATTAATTGCTATTATTGTATTATTATTCCCATAGTAATACAATAATAGCAGCAATCGGTACTGCGGGTAGTAAATTCGCCATTTTTATTATTTTTATTTCCAACATAAGTAAGCTTATGCCAATAATCAACAAACCACCTACTGCTGTCATCTCTCTTATCATTATGTCAGAGATAAGGGCACTCAGACTACTCGCCAATAAAGTAACCATACCTTGATATACAAGAACTGAGATGCTTGATAAGGCTACACCAATTCCCATTCCTGAAGCAAATACAACAGAAGCAACGGTATCAATCATGGCTTTGGCATATAACGTACTTGCATCACCAGTTAATCCATCTTGTATGGAACCCACTATTGCCATGGCACCTGTACAAAAAACTATACTTCCCATGATAAAGCCTTCTCCGACGCTGCCATACTTACTCCCCAGGTGTACTGTCAGCCATTCACCCACTCTGGTCAAGCATCTATTTATATCCATAAATTCACCAATGATCCCGCCAATAACCACACTGACGATGACAATTAATATATTTTCTGTTTTTAAAGCCATTTGTAATCCGATTAGTCCGACAGCAAGTGCCAACCCATGCATCACTGTCTGCTGGTACTTTACTGGAGCATTCTTTTTTATTAACAAGCCAACCAGCGAACCGCCCAATATTCCTGCCGCATTTACTAATGTACCCTTCACTTTAGACCTCATCTCCTTGAGCAATATGTTCTATAGCTTTTATAGCCTGCTTTATTTCATCTACTGTATTAAAATATCCTGGACTAAAACGAATAACACCTTCTTTAAGAGTGCCAATACACTGATGAGCCCATGGTGCGCAGTGTAGCCCTGCCCGACAAGCAATGCCAAATTCCGTATCTAAACGATGTGCTACTAAACTACTATCCTTTTTCCCAATACTAAAGGAGACTACTGCTGTACGCTCATGTTGTAATTCAGGGCCATACACCACAACATTCTTAATATTTTTCAAGCCACCTATAAGTTGTTGGGCGAGTTGGCCTTCCTTCTCGCGGATATTTTGTATACCTATATTTTGAATGAAGTTTATACCTTTTAATAGCCCAGAAATTCCCGGAGTATTTGGCGTACCACTTTCCAACTTGTCAGGTAAAAAATCTGGTTGTATATCAAATTCCGAAAAGCTACCTGTGCCGCCGTAACGTAATGGGGCAATATCACAACCTTCTCGCACATAAAGAGCACCTGTACCTTGGGGCCCCAGCAATCCTTTATGGCCACTAACAGCCAGCATATCAATACCACATAATTCTACATCGATATCTTCCACACCTGCCGTTTGTGCAGCATCTACAATGAAGCAAGCCTGATATTTAGTCGCCAACCGCCCAACTTCATAGATGGGCATGATAGTACCAGTAACATTAGACCCATGGCTCATCACAATAGCCGTTATTCCTTTTTTTACTATATTCCCCATTATTTCTAAATTAAGCTTCCCAGTATGATCACAAGGCACAATATGCACCTTCACGCCCATGGTTTCCAAATACCTAAGAGGCCTAGCAACAGCATTATGTTCCATCGCTGTCGTTGCCACACTATCTCCTGGACGCAGTTTACCTAATAAAGCCATATTTAGGGCATCTGTCGCATTGTATGTGAAAATGATATTAGTTGGATTATTAATTTTAAATAAAGTTGCTAATGCCTCACGGGCTTCATATAAAACATAAGTAGCTGCGCGAGCGCTACCATGGCTCCCCCGTCCTGGATTACCATTACATAACCTGAGACAATTGTCAACAGCCTGATAAACGCTCTCAGGCTTAGGCCACGTTGTAGCTGCATTGTCGAGATATATCATCTATTCACCCCCAATAATGTTTCACGTGAAACATTATTTGACCATTTTCCTTTTTATACAACAAATGTCCTCATCTGCTTCGGCAATACACTTGTTTCTTGCCCACTCAATAGATCTAGAATACGCTCAAAATCTTCTGGAGAATAAAACTCAATTTCAATTTTACTTTTTAACTTACCCGACTTAATTTTTACCTGGGTACCTAAAATTAACTTTAAGCGATCTTCAGCTTCAATAATAAAAATCCCTTTTTCTTCTACTGCTTTGACCTGTTGTTTAGCTTGCTTGGGAAGTTCGGTCAACCGCTTTACTAATTCCTCCGCACTACGGGCTGATAAATCTTCCTCAATAATAATTTCTGCTGCTTCTAACTGCAACTCACCCGTTTCTAAAGCCAATAATGGTCTCGCCTGCCCCATTGATAATGTTCCACGTGAAACATATTCCTGAACTTTAGGATGTAAGTTTAGTAAACGAACCATATTTGCAATAAGGGAACGGCTACGTCCGACTTTACGCCCGACCTCTTCCTGGGTTAAGGAAAGTTCATCCATTAAACGTCGATAGGCCAACGCTTCTTCAATTGCATTTAAATCTTCACGCTGTATATTTTCAATGAGTGCAATTTCGATCATTTCACCATCTGTATACTCTTTAATGGTAGCCGGGATCTCCAACATTCCGGCCTGCTGGCAGGCCCGCCAACGACGTTCTCCAGCAACTAATTCATAGCTATCTAATACCTTACGCACAACAATTGGTTGCAATATTCCATATTGTGTGATTGATTGTGTGAGTTCGCGGAGTGCTTCCTGATCAAAAACACGCCTTGGCTGGAATTTATTAGGGCTAATTTGTTTTATTGGAATGTTAATAACAATGAGTTGTTCATCACTGTCATTGGCTCCAGCGAAAAAAGCATTGAGCCCTCGACCCAAACCTCCTTGCACTTTATTCATCATCAATCACCTCTTTCGCTAAATCAAAATATACTTGTGCTCCTTTTGATTTAGAATCATATCTAATGACTGGCTGTCCGTAACTAGGTGCTTCACTAAGACGCACATTACGAGGAATAATTGTTTGATATACCTTATGCCTAAAATGACTCTTCACTTCATCCACTACTTGTATTGATAAATTAGTCCGCGCATCAAACATGGTCAAAACTACACCTTCTAAGGATAATGCTGTATTTAAGTTCTTCTGCACCAACGTAACCGTATTCATTAACTGAGACAATCCCTCCAAAGCATAAAACTCACATTGAATAGGTACCAGTACTGAATTAGCCGCTGTTAATGCGTTAATTGTCAATAGTCCTAATGATGGTGGGCAATCAATAATAACATATTCATAATTATATTTGACTTTATCTAATACCCGTTTCAGTTTAGTTTCCCGTGACATAATGGATACTAACTCTATCTCTGCACCTGCCAACTGTATTGTAGCTGGCAAAATCATCAAATTATCAATCTGGGTTTTTAAAATTACATTGTCCGTTGGTACATCATTTACCAAAACATCATAGATAGATTGCTTTATTTTTGTTTTATCAAAACCAAAGCCACTAGTCGAGTTGCCTTGTGGATCAAGATCAACCAACAATACTTTTTTCCCTAAGTCCGCTAAACACGCACTTAAATTAACAGCAGTCGTCGTTTTACCAACGCCGCCCTTTTGGTTGGCAATCGCAATAACTTTTACCAATTGATTCACCTCATCTTCTTATCTATATTTCCTATAAACTATCTAAGTCATTCCACACTAAGTAGAATATTTCCTGCCCACAACAGTGAACATAAATAAAAACGCTATGCGTCTTTTAAAAGCTTGACAATTATCATTATTTGCTTTATCATGATACCAATTTTATAATTACCTCTCTTATCTAGAGTGGTCGAGGGACTGGCCCAATGACACCCAGCAACCAGCAGTAATGCAAAAGGTGCTAATTCCAGCAGGGTATAATGATTCTGAAAGATGAGAAGAAAGAACTGGCTACACTCCATAAGCCGCTTTCCTCAAGGAATGCCGCTTATGGAGTGTAGCCAGTTCTTTCAATATAGGAAAAAAGTGTCCTATTTTCTGATTGCGAAAAATAATAATTGGGTTAAACTATAATTATAATATTAAAGAAACTAACATCGTGAGGAGGAACATTATGCCTATATATAATCCAACATTAAAACCTCTTAATATTAGTGAAATAAAACGATACTCCGGACTTGACCAGTATACAGATTTTCCTGTTCACTTCCTGGATCAGGCTTGCACCGAATCCTATCTGTTTGCACAGCCCCAGGCGACCTGGCAGATCTACGACTACGATGTTAGCACTGCTACCATTATGAGCCCACAGCCCCTCATATTAAGTGCACCAAAAATCATCAATTATCTTGCTGGGGCCGTTCAAATCGTCGTTATGGCGCTAACCATCGGCCCTAAGCTTGAGAATAAAGTAAGTGAATATTTCTCCAGCGGTGAATATACGTCCGGACTACTTTTAGATGCAGCCGGTACAGCAGCCGTAGAAGTGGCCGCTGATCAAGTCTGTGAATTTATAAAACATCAAGCCGCCCTGAGAGGTTATCTGACCCTCCCTCGCTTCAGCCCAGGTTACGGGAATTGGGATATCACAGTGCAGCCACTCATTCTAGATTTAGCTAATGCCCATGAGATAAATTTGGCAGTCACGGACTCCTGTATGTTATTGCCACGTAAATCAATTACTGCTGTCATTGGACTCACCGCAAATCAGCATGACACCAATGTTGGTTATATGTATCATCAAGATGCAGCTTGCCCTCAATGCCCACAAATAAACTGCCTAGCCAGAAAGGATTGAAAAGCGATGATTTATATTTTTGATGGTGCCATGGGAACCATGTTACAAGATGCCGGGCTACCTACGGGTGCCTGCCCTGAACTTTGGAATTTAGAGCAGCCCGCTATTATAACAGAAATACATAAAAGTTATATTGATAGTGGTGCCGATATTATTGAGACCAATACTTTTGGTGCTAACCGCATCAAATTGGCGCATTATGGCTTACAAGATAAAGTCTCTCTCATCAATAGTGCTGCCGTCCGTGCGGCGCGTACTGCCTGCGGTCCCAATACTAAAATAGCCGGTTCAGTGGGACCTACGGGAAAATTAATAGTCCCCCTAGGCGATTTGACCTTCGACTATGCTTATGAAGTGTTTTTTGAGCAAATTACAGCCTTACACAATGCTGAAGTAGATATGATTCTCATTGAAACAATTATTGATATTCAGGAAATGCGTGCCGCGCTCCTCGCAGCAAAAGCTGTTACCAATAAACCCATTATTTGTCAAATGTCATATGGATCTGATGGGCGCACGGTCACTGGCACAGACCCTGTGACAGCGGCTATAATACTAGAAGCCATGGGTGCTAATATTATCGGTGCAAATTGCTCCTTAGGTCCTGCTCAATTATTGCCGATTGTACAAAAAATAGCGAGCGTCACAACCTGTCCCATCAGCATTCAACCGAATGCTGGAATGCCCAGACTCGTCAACAAACAGACAGTATTTCCTATGACTCCCGAAGAAATAGGTACCTGGGCTGTGCAACTAGTCTCCGCGGGTGCTCGCTATATTGGCGGTTGCTGCGGCACCACCCCTGATCATATTAAAGCAATCAAAGTTGCCGTTGAAAATTTAGATTTACCCCTGCTACCCATCCTCAAACAGTTACGTAAAACTACAGCCTTAACCAGTCGTAGTAAAACCATCTATCTTGGTGCTGGTTGCCCTACAGTGATCATCGGTGAACGCATCAACCCCACTGGCCGTAAACAATTGGCAGCTGATATTAAAGCTGGACAATTTATATCCGTAAAAAAAGAAGCTCTCGCACAGCTCCGTGCTGGTGCCCACATTTTGGATGTGAATATGGGTGTTCCTGGAATTAACCAAGCTGATGCCATGCAGTATGCCATACAAGAACTCTCTATGCTGGTCGATGCCCCTCTTGTCATCGATACTACCGATCCAAAGGCCCTAGAGGCTGGCCTTAAGGCATACCCTGGCAGAGCTCTTATTAATTCGATCAGCGCTGAGCCTGAACGTCTAGAAGCCTTTTTGCCATTAGCTAAGAAATATGGGGCCGCTATTCTTTGCTTACCAATTGCTCCTGGCGGCGTACCAAATACTGCCCAGGAACGGCTAAGTATTACTAGACATATTATAGAAGCTGCCCTAAATGTTGGATTGCGTCCTCAAGATTTTGTTCTTGATGCTTTAGTACTTACTGCTGCCGCTGATGCAAAAGCTGGTGCACAAGTACTCGCTACATTAAAATTATACCGAGATCAGCTTGGTTATCCCACCACCATGGGACTTAGCAATATATCCTTCGGACTACCACGTCGAGATATTATTAATTCAACCTTCTGTGCTATGGCACTCGCTTCAGGACTAGATGCCCCTATTTTAAACCCTTATGATCCAATCATGCAGGATACTTTGGCTGCCTCAGCAGCCCTTCTCGGCTATGATGCCAATGGTATAACATTCAGTATCGAACATGGGGCAAACAGTCTACTACAACAACCTGCTGCCCCACACATACCTAGAAATATCGTAGAACAAATCCGCTATGCTGTTGTCGCCGGCGAAAAAGAAGCAGTCATCCCTTTAGTCCAGCAAGCTCTAAATGAAGGGATACACTCTACTACAATTACCGAAGAAGGATTAACCGCTGCTATGAATGAAGTTGGTATTGCTTTTGGTAACGGTGGCTGCTTTTTACCCCAAGTACTGCTCTCTGCCGAAACCATGCGTGCCGCCTTCATCACAATTAAACAAATCTTACCTGCTCATACCATTGCCAGTCTTGGTACCGTTGTATTAGCGACAGTAAAAGGTGATATCCATGATCTCGGCAAAAATATTGTAGCCGCTTTATTAGAAAATAGTGGTTTTACCGTTATTGACTTAGGCAAAGACGTGTCTACTGAAACCATTGTGCAAGCTGCCATTGCTCACGATGCTGATATTGTAGGTCTGTGCGCCCTTATGACTACCACCATGACTCAAATTGATCATACCATTACAGCACTTAAAGCAGCAGGGCACCGAGCTAAGATCATCGTAGGCGGTGCCGTCCTTACTGCAGAATACGCTGAAGAAGCAGGAGCCGATTCCTATGCGGAAAATGGCGTAGAGGCGGTAATAATCGCCAAAAAGCTTACTCTCACTCGATAAATACATACCGTCATTAACTGTCTATATCCTCAAATATAAAGAAAGACACAATGTTGCTAAACACTATGTCTTTCTTTTTATCCTGTCCATCATTTATTTTTTAAACTCATTGCAGGATTTTTGCTACATAACAAGAACTGAGGAGATGAGTATATCAATTGTTGAATCACTAATTTAGCTAACGAATAGGCAGGAATAGCATATGAAGAATGAACAAGAATTAGACCAAAAAGCGATTGATGAGCTTCTAGCTACTGCAAATAAGGAGCTCGCAGGACTGGGAACACCTCCTCCAGAGATGACTGCGCTGAAAGAATCATCTGCAGAAAAATCAATCACTCCATTACAAACACCGAAAATAGCACTGCCAATAAAAAATAGCCCTAAACTCCTTATGACGACACTAAAGCAACACTTAACTAAAAAAATACTAGTAGTAATCCTTACCCTATTTGTACTAGTTAGTGGACTTGGTGCATACTTAGGTTATAAAATGGCCGACCATACGATGACATCCCAAACACCTCTTGAAAAAATAATCCAACAAGGGATTACTTTTGAAGCAAAAAACTTTGTTACCTATGCGGGACGTGGTGATAAAGAAATTGTTAATGCCTTCTTAGATGCAGGTATGTCAGTAAATGTAGTGCGTATCACCGATGGCTGGAGCCCACTCATGTCAGCCTCTTTTTATAAAAAGTCTGATATCGTCCAGCTCCTCCTTGATCATAATGCTACCATCAATTTACAAGATAAATACGGTAAAACAGCCTTAATACAAGCTACAGTAATGGGCGCTGAAGATATTGTAACTATGCTGCTTGAATATGGAGCCAATCCCAATCTTCAAGATAACAATGGACGGACTGCGCTCCTCGAATCCTATTCTAAACAGTATGCCAAAATCTCTGAAATCCTGAAAAATGCTGGTGCAATCCTAACTATTGAACCACCGCAGGCCATCAAAAATTCTCCTGAACCTCCACTTTATCCAAGCAGAGAAATACCAATAGAAACATTCCCTACCAATCTTGGTCAAGAAAATCGTCTTTCCGTGAGTAAAGCTGGCTTTATACAAATTGGCATGCCTCTGGCAGATATACAAAAAAAATATCCTTCTCTTACTGTGGTTGAAAAATATGTTGATGGCAGTAAAAAAACAATTGCCAAGCTTTTTTTTAATGGTCAAAAGAGCCCTTCCTTAGAAGTAGAGCTATCCAGCGGTACATTAAAGCTTGTTTCCACTATTAGTATCTATGATGAACAGTTTTCAACCGACAAGCAAATCACTATTAAATCCACTGTCGGCGATATTCGTAATCAATATACAATCAATGATGTAAAAGTAATCGATAATTCGCTGTTTCTTGTCGTAAAAAGCATTAAAATGTTATTTGAGCTTGACCTGAGCAAAGGATTTATCCCCACTGAATGGCTAAATACTGGCAACCCTAACTCAATTCCCGCTGATACCAAAATTAAACGTATTGTAATTTACTAAAAAGCACCTGACAATTGTCGAGGTGCTTTTTAGTAAATTACAAACCTATTTACGTTTGGGAATACGTAAATTAATATAAATATATTCTTCGTCCTGCTCTTGTTTTACCTTGATTTTAAGCCCAATTTTTTTCATTTCACCAACCACATTAGTAATGGTATTAATAAAAATCCGCACATCTCTAATCACTTTTACAACAGTGCGTTTAGGGGTATTTTTATCTTCTATTTGTTTGGCAATATCTTCTAAAAATTCCTCAATAAGTTCCTCAGTTGCCCGGACATTCAAACCTTTTTCTCTAATAATTTCTAATACTTCCATCTGTAGTCTCGCATCATCTATCTTAAGTAACGAACGTGCATGACGTTCTGTCAGCTTCTCCGACGCCACTACGGACCGAATTTCCGGCGTTAATTTTAATAAACGCAGCTTATTAGCAATTGTTGACTGATTTTTACCCATCCGTTTAGCCAATTCTTCCTGAGTAAAAGCAAAGCTAGTGATAAGTTGCTGAAAACCCTCAGCTTCTTCTAGAAAATGTAAATCTTCACGTTGCAAATTTTCAATCATCGCAAGTTCCGCTACTTCTTTATCCGTAAATTCTTTGACAATAACAGGAACTTGGTGCAGACCTGCCAATTTAGATGCTCTTAAGCGCCGTTCACCAGCTACCAGTTCAAAACCATGTGTTGTAATACGTACTATGATTGGCTGAATCACACCATACTCTTGAATCGAAGCGGATAATTCTTGCAATGAATCATGATTAAAAATTTTACGTGGTTGAAATGGATTAGGTGTAATATCATTAACATTTATTTGATGCACATTATCAGCATCATCCACACTACTAACAGTATCTATATTATGTATACTATCCATATCTTTTTCAATAATTATTTGATCGTTAGCCTGACTGACTATTTCAAGAGGTGCTGTACTCAACCCCAATAATCTGGCCAAATTTTTCATCTGTACACCGCCCTACCTATAATATCCCTATTAATATGGTAATATTCGCCATTTTCGAGTGAACTCCTTTTATTTTTATATTAACATAGTGGATTTTTTTCAGTCATACCTGGACGACGGGGAAAAACAAGAGGCGTACTTTTTATCTTCTTAATATAAATAACTGCCCGACCATCATCAAGGCCAGGTAGTTTTATATTCTGAACTTTAGTAATTTCCCCACCTAGGAGTTGTAATGCCCTCTGAGACTCATCAACCTCCAGGCTGTACTGAGACCCTTTGAGTGCAATAAAAAAGCCGCCTACGGCCACAAATGGCAGGCACCATTCACATAAAACATTTAATTTGGCTACCGCTCTGGAAACAGCGATATCATAACGTTCCCGAAGCTGCTTACTTTTACCACCATCTTCAGCTCGACTATGAATAAAATTGATATCAGTAATTCCTAATATCTCTGCTACGGCCTGTAAAAATAAGATTCTTTTATTTAAAGAATCAAATAAGGTCAACTTAAGATCTGGGCGAAAGATCTTAAGTGGTAGCCCTGGGAATCCAGCTCCTGTGCCGACATCAATAATAGACGCCCCCTGTTTAAAGATTGCTTCATCATAACAAGATAAAGAATCAATCATATGCTTTATCGCCACATCCTGGGGAGCTGTAATGGCTGTTAAATTAACTTTTTCATTCCATTCCACTAAAGTTTCAAAATATCTGGTAAATGCTATTATTTGCTTTTCTGCCAGTAGTAGGCCATACTCACTGGCCGCTTGTATCAATACTTCTCTAAATATCACTTTCCAGCCTCCCTCCTCCTGCGCCATTGCTCTAAATAAACCATTAGTATTCCTATATCCGCTGGTGTCACGCCAGAAATACGAGACGCCTGCCCGACAGACAAGGGACGAATATCATTTAATTTTTCCTGAGCCTCTACGGCCAAACCACTTAATTCAGTATAATCAATTTCCTCTGGTAACAGCTTTTCTTCCAGCTTGGTAGACCGCCTTACCTGCTCTAGTTGTTTATTAATATAACCCTCATATTTAGCAGTAATCTCAATTTGCTGCTGTACTAAAGAACCAAGGGCTGGCAGATCAAAATGCTGCTGCAAAAGCTTATAACTAATTTCAGTACGCCGCAATAATTCATACAATGTCATACCTGTACGAAGCTCAGGTGTATTCATGGCCTGCATTTTTAGTTGGGACTCAGGATTTGGCGTAATGACCATAGTACGTAACTGTGCAAGACCAGCGGAAATAGCATCTCGCTTGACGATAAACCTATTATATCGCTCGTCACTCACCAATCCAATCTGCCGTCCTTTTTCTGTTAAACGTAGATCTGCATTATCCTGACGCAAAATAAGTCGATATTCAGCCCGGGATGTCATAATACGATAAGGTTCATTTGTGCCCTTCGTCACTAAATCATCAATGAGCACCCCTATATAACCATCAGCCCGGGATAAAACCAGCGGCGTGTTGCCTTGAACCAAACGAGCAGCGTTAATCCCAGCCATCAGCCCTTGCGCCGCTGCTTCTTCATAACCTGATGTCCCGTTAATCTGGCCAGCCGCAAACAACCCCTTGATTTTTTTAAACTCTAATGATGGTTTTAACTGGGTAGAATCAATACAATCATAATCAATGGCATAACCCGGGCGCATAATTTTTACGTTTTCCATGCCAGAAATTGTCCGCAAAAATTCATACTGAACATCAATGGGTAAACTTGTGGACATCCCTTGAACATACATCTCATTGGTATTATACCCTTCCGGTTCAATGAATAGCTGATGCGCTTTTTTTTCTGCAAATCTTACAATTTTAGACTCAATCGATGGGCAATACCTAGGTCCGACCCCTTCCACAATACCTGTATACATAGGCGCTCTATGCAAATTATTGCGAATAATTGTATGTGTCTGTTCATTCGTATAGGTAAGCCAACACGGAAGTTGCTTCCGAGTTTCAATATCACTCATAAATGAAAAATTATGGACCTCTTCATCTCCGGGTTGGATACTCATCTTAGAAAAGTCTAATGATCGCCGATCCACCCGCGCAGGCGTGCCTGTTTTAAAGCGCATAATACGAATACCAAATTCTTTCAGTGAAGCTGTCAATTTTTCCGCTGCTCGCTGCCCAGCAGGCCCACCACTAAAGGCCAGTTCACCAATAATTATTTTCCCGCCTAAATATGTGCCCGTCGCCAAAACAATACTCTTGCCATAAAAAACTTCACCTGTTTCTACTTCGACCCCATATACCCCATTCTCATTGACCAAAAGCCTATCAATCATTAACTGTTTAACATCCAAGTTGTGCTGGTTTTCAATTGTTTCTTTCATCGTTAACTGATACAACTTTCGATCTGCTTGCGCTCGTAGTGCATGTACTGCCGGCCCTTTACTCATATTAAGCATGCGCATCTGGAGGCTTGTCTTATCACTATTGACTCCCATTTCACCGCCCAGGGCATCAAGCTCCCGAACCAAATGTCCTTTCGCTGGTCCGCCTACAGATGGATTACATGGCATTAACGCAATATTATCCATATTAAGGGTAGCAAGTAATGTCTTGCACCCTAGGCGAGCTGCCGCTAAAGCAGACTCACACCCAGCATGTCCTGATCCTATAACAATTACATCGTAACGTTCTGCAATAAACATAATCAGTCACTCCCTATTTACCAATACAAAAATTGGCGAAAATTTGTTCTATGATATCCCCGCCGACGGTATCTCCTGTTATTTCCCCTAATTTTTCCCACGAATCTCGTAAATCTACTACAATACAATCCGGTGGCATACCATCATCAATGGTAAGTAATACTGCGACTAAATGACTTTTAGCTTGCTCCAGTAAATCGGCTTGCCGCAAATTATTTATAAAAGCTCCCTCTTTTTGCTGAACCTGTCCACTATATACCATATCAAAAATAGCTTGTTCAACTTCTTCTAAGCCGCTACTTTCTGTGACTGATATTTTTATTACTTGTTTATCTAATACATATGTATATACTTCATCCATACTTAAATGAGTTGGCAAATCACTTTTATTGACCAATACAATAGCCTCTCTCCCTGGAAGCAACTCCAATACTTCTCTGTCATCCGCTGACAAGGGCAGAGATGCATCAAGTATTAAAAGTATCAAATCAGCTGTAGCGATATATTCCCTCGCCTTCTCCACGCCGAGCTTTTCAACAATATCTGAAGTTTCACGAATACCAGCCGTATCCACAATTTTTAGGGGTATCCCCCTAATATTTACGAATTCCTCAATAATATCTCTGGTTGTTCCCGGTACATCGGTCACAATGGCTCTCTTTTCTTTGAGTAGTGCATTGAGCAAGCTCGATTTACCGACATTAGGTTTACCAATAATAACTGTTTCCAGTCCTTCCCTGAGTATCCGTCCTGTTTCTTTTGTTGCCAATAAATGATTAATTTCCTCTATCACTAAGGTGACTGCAATTTTAACGTCATGGGCCGTTAATTCTTCAATATCCTCTTCAGGAAAATCGATGGTTGCCTCCAGATTGGCAATCATTCCCAAAATATCATATCGTAAAATACGAATTTTTTCTGATAATGCCCCTGCTAAGTGCCCTAAGGCCATACGTAATGACGCATCTGTTTTTGCTCTTATAATATCAATCACTGCTTCAGCCTGTGCTAAGTCAAGTCGTCCATTAAGAAAAGCCCGTTTGGTAAACTCACCAGGTTCAGCGAGCCGTGCTCCATACCTTATTGTTAGCTCTAATATTTTTCTTAGTGGCACCACCCCACCATGACAATGTATTTCTACAACATCCTCTCTAGTATATGACCTAGGTGCTCTCATAATAAGGACTAATACTTCATCAACAGCCTTTTTACTTTCAGAATCCACAATATGTCCATACGCCATTTTCTGAGAATCGATATCTGCTGCGTTTTGATCTTTAATTCCTTTGAAAATTTCACTGACGATAGCAATGGCTTTATTTCCACTCATACGAACTATGCCAATAGCACCTTCACCCACTGCTGTAGCTACTGCAGTAATTGTCTCTCCCTCAAACACTTTACCGCCTCCTTATTTTCCCACATCTTTATCTATTTTCTCACACATCATCTAGGAATATTTACAGAATTTAAAAATGACGATCCTTATTTTACTAGCAAAACCCAGTAATAATTAATTATTACTGGGTTTTGCTAGTAAAATATCATTACAGTAAAATAGCTTGTTTACTTTATATACTGGCGCCTTATTTTTTTAATGCAATAACAACTTTACGATAAGGTTCTTCCCCTTCACTATAAGTAACAACCCGCTTATCATTTTGTAAGGCCATATGAATAATTTTACGTTCGTTAGAACTCATCGGTTCTAATACTACTTTTTCGCCGCGACGTCTCACATTATCGGCTAACCTAGAGGCTAAACGCGTCAACGTCTCAGCCCGACGTTGACGGTAATCTTCCACATCAAGCACAATTCGCACCTTACTCTCAGAGTCACGATTGGCTGTCAAATTAGTCAAATATTGTAATGCATCTAAAGTCTGACCATGTTTGCCAATCAATATTCCCAAATCATTACCGCGAATGTTAAAAACAGTATTATCTTGCTTTGTTATTTTTTCGATTTGTATGTCTAATTTCATCAAATTAAAAATTTTTTCCAAAAAATCCTGAGCCACTTTCATCGGATCAATTGGCTTAACCGTCACTCTTACTTTTGCTAATTTAGTACCAATAAACCCCAGAAACCCCCTGCTTGGAGCTTCTAACACTTCATAATCAATACGATCTATGCTCACTTCGAGCTCAATCAAAGCTAAAGCGATCGCCTCTTCAATGGTTTTACCAGTTTTTTCCATAGAAGTCATCGTGTTAATTAGCCTCCCTTATTTTTGAGGTGCACCACGGTACATCCACCATTGTTGGGCTATCTGGAAAAAATTACTCATTACCCAATATAATACCAAACCGGCAGGAAATGTAATGCTTATGTAACCGATAAATAATGGCATCAAATTCATCATCATCTTAGCTTGTTGATTGGTATCAGTGGTTGTCTGTTTTTGTTGAATATAAGTAGTGGCTGCTGACAATATAGGTAATATCGGTAAAAATAATCCACTAGGTAATGTGCCTAATAAGAATTGATCAGGCTGGGACAAATCAACGACCCACAAAAAACTCGGTAAATTAGTATATTCATAGCCACGAATTGCATAAAACATGCCCATCAAGATAGGCATTTGAATAATTAAGGGTAGGCATCCTGATAACGGATTTACTCCTGAGTCTTTATATAAAGCTGCCATTTCCTTATTTAATTTTTCTTTATTTCCCTTGTACTTTTCTTGTAATTCTTTCATTTTAGGTTGCAAATCTTGCATTGATTTCATACCTTTAACTTGCTTAACCGTTAATGGATATAATACTAATTTTATCACTAACGTTAATAAAATAATAGCTACACCATAATTGGCCATGCCTAGAGAAACTGTTACACCATAAAAGAAGGTTAATAAATCCTGTAAAAGACCGATAGCCGCATCAAACAAAACCAAAATCTCACGTCCTCAATATTAATTTGGTATAAACCAATTTCATTAAGCAATTCATATTATATCTCAAACAGGATCATAACCCCCAGGGTGAAATGGATGGCAACGTGAAATTCTCCTTATTGCCATACTTCCTCCGCGAGTTATCCCATATTTTTCAATTGCCTGTAATGCATACTCTGAACAAGTCGGCACAAAACGGCAAGTAGGTGGTTTAAGCGGTGAAATAAATAAACGATAAAATTTTATAAATAATATAGCTATTTTTTTCATTGCCAACCACCTACTTAACCAATATTTTTGCCTTATTACACAAATTTACAAACGCTTTGGCAACAGCCATGCGATCAGCCTTAATTGCAGCTTGTCTGCCAACTAACACTAAATCAACCCCAGTAATTAGCTGAAATTGATTTAAGCGATAAGATTCACGTAACAAACGTTTTACACGGTTACGTACTACCGCACCACCCAATTTTTTACCTGCAGCAAATCCTATTCGGCGTACATTATCATTATTGGGCAGTACATAAAGTACAAGCATATGATTAGCATATGATCGACCTGATTTGTATACAGCCTGAAACTTTTTGTTTTTGTGTAACATCCCTTGTTTAGATAACTTATATATCACAGTTCATCATCCCGCCATATGGACAAAATAAGCAACCTCAAGGGACCTACTATGCAGATAAATTTTTTCTGCCTCTAGCACGTCTTTTCTTGAGAATCAATTGGCCACCCCTAGTTTTCATACGTTCACGGAAGCCATGAGTTCTTTTTCTCCATAATGTGTTTGGCTGATAAGTACGTTTCATTTATTTACACCTCCTTGCTAAAATGCGAAAGCTTTTAAGTTAAAATACCTATTTTTAACTACTAAACATTATAGACTAGATATCGTCCAAGTGTCAAGAAATTTACTACGATATCTTTAGATATTTATTTGATAAATTGTTCAACATAATGCGTCTTTTTGTAAAAACCTGTTGATAACTTGTACCGTTTTTGTTAATATAATATCAATAAGTTATTCACAGCTCTTTTTTATATGTTAATTATCTACATATAATTTAAGTTATTCACAATTTTAACATTTTATACACAACATTATCCACAAGTTCTAATAACTCTATTATAACTGATAAATACAAGCCTGCGAAATAATCTTTACGATCGCTCGTGTATTTTTTTTTCGCTAAAAAGTTTTTATTACACATAGTTATTAACATTTGTTGATAACTATGTGGATAACTTACCTCCCTGTTTATAAATTCTGTTGATATGTCTTCTTTTACGTATAGAAATAGTATTCGCGCAAATCCTACTATTTTTATACTCTAACTTTTTTTAACCTATGTCATTATTAGTTAAATATAACTCTTTATCATTTGTAAAGCAGAAAGGATTGAATGTATGGACAACCTACAAGCAACAATAGTGTGGGAACAGGTATTAAAAAAATTAGAACAAGAATTATCAAAACTGATGATTGATACCTGGTTAAGACCAACTATCCCTTTAAATTTAACTGAAACCACTCTTGAAATCGGCACACCTAAACAAATTATAAAAGAATGGCTTGAATCTAGATACTTGCCTATTATTTTATCAACCGTCCATTACATTACCAATAAACCTTTGGACGTAATTTTTATTAATTTAGATGTAGAAGATAAAATTAACAATACCGATAGTAGTGAAACACAAATAGCTAGTACCGTTCATATAGAAAATATACCTACACAGTTTTTACAACCAGAACGACCCAACATTCCAAATCGCACGTTTTCAACCATGCGAAATGCAACTCAATCCCAAATATATAAACCCTCACCTGACTCGGAGCAAAAATTATCCTTACAACTTACTACAGCCGACGATTCAATGGCCGTACTCAATCCTAAATATATTTTTGAAACCTTTGTTATTGGCAATTCCAATCGACTGGCCCACGCTGCATCACTGGCCGTTGCTGAAGCACCCGCTAATGCCTATAATCCCTTCTTTATTTATGGTGGTGTTGGCCTGGGAAAAACCCATCTCATGCACGCCATTGGCCATCGCATTTTACAAAACCACCCTAAACTTAAACTACTCTACATTTCCAGTGAAAAATTCACAAATGAATTGATTAATTCAATTCGTGATGGTAATCCAGAAAGTTTTAGACAAAAATATCGTAATATCGACGTATTATTAGTTGACGATATTCAATTTTTATCCAAGAAAGAACATACCCAAGAAGAATTTTTTCATACCTTTAATACGCTCCACGAAGCAAATAAACAAATTATCATGTCCAGTGATCGGCCACCCCGTGAAATTCAAACGTTAGAAGACCGCCTGCGGTCACGGTTTGAATGGGGACTTATTACTGATATCCAACCTCCTGATTTAGAAACACGAATTGCTATCTTGCGCAAAAAAGCCATGATGGAGCATTTAAATGTTCCAAATGACGTTATGGTATATATCGCCAGTCGGATTGATAATAATATCCGTGAACTAGAAGGCGCTTTTATCCGTGTCATCGCTTACGCCTCACTGACAAATCAGACGGTGGATATCGATTTAGCAACGGAGGCCTTAAAAGATATATTTCCCCAAGGTAAGCCTAAACAAGTTACCGTTGAACTTATTCAAGAAATTATAGCCTCCTACTTCAAACTTAAAGTTGATGAATTATTGGCCAAAAGACGTACACGCAATGTATCTTATCCAAGGCAAATTGCCATGTATCTGGCCCGGGAATTAACTGAAACCTCACTGCCCCGCCTTGGTGAAATGTTTGGCGGTCGTGACCATACAACAGTGATTCATGCTTGCGAAAAAATAAGTCGTGAACGTAATGAAGATGTAAAATTAAGTAATACTATCAAAGAATTAATTAAAAAAATTGAAAATACTTAATTTTTTTACTGCCTAAATGATGTATAATCCGCTAAATTACTAACAAAAAGCAGTATTTAAGTCATAAATAGTGTATATCTCTGTTAATAACCTTAGTGCTTACCTGTAGACTGTTTGTTATTAACTTATTTGTCGTTAAAACCTGTGGATTTTGTGGATAACTAGTGTGCTACTTACTGACATCTTATTAACAGCACTCTCTGTTATTCGACAAGGGTCCACCCCCTTTATCAACATATCTACAGCCCCTACTACTATTACGACTATTTTATTATAAAAACAAGCTTTTAGTATTAATATACCGACGGAGGTCAAAAAATGAAAATTTCCTGCACAAAAGATATGTTAAATCACGCAATACAAACGGTGCAAAAAGCAATTGCCACTAAAACTCCAATGCCTATATTGACAGGTATTTATTTATCAGCAAAGGGTACAACTATTGAACTGCAAGCTACTAATTATGAAATTGGAATTAGTTGTATTATTGACGCTATTGTGGAAGAACCTGGTGATATTGTCCTATCGGGTCGTTATTTACAAGAAATTATTCGCAAACTACCAGGTGAAAATGTGGAAATAGCTTCCTCTCTAGAAGATAGAACTATTAAGATTACTTCAAACCAAGCACAATTTAATTTATTAAGTTTACCAGCAGAAGAATTTCCTGTATTAAATAAACCGACTAGTGATACTATATTAATAGTAAAAGATAATATACTCAGAGAACTTATCAAAAAAACTATCTTTGCCTGTGCGAATGATGAGTCTAAGCCTATATTTACTGGTGGATTACTCGAAGTTGATCAGCATAATATTACAATGGCAGCAACTAACACTCATCGCATTGCCATAAAAAAAGATCATATTGGTCATAATATTAATACTGTGAAAATGATTATTCCATCTAAAATCTTAAATGAATTAGTACGTATTATGATTTCAGATATTCCTATGGATGTAACAATTTATTATCAGAAAAATCAAGTCTCTTTTGCCTTTGATAATGTTTACATTATATCCCGACTTATTGAAGGAAATTTTCCTGATTATAATAAAGTAATTCCGCCAACCTTTGCCACTACGATAACTATTAAAACAGATGACTTTATGGATGCTGTAGAACGTGTATCACTCTTAGCTCGAGATACTGATTATAATATTATTAAATTGGCTTTTAAAAATGATTGTGTTATTATTACATCTAACAACCCTGATATCGGTAAAGCATGTGAAACTGTTCCAATTGCCATGAAAGGCAATGAAATCGAAATTGCTTTTAATGCTAAATATGTGACTGATATCTTAAAAAATATTACAAGTGAGCAGTTGATATTTTCATTAAACACACCTCTTAGCCCAGCGAGTATTAGACCTACGGATGATGCAACATATAACTACATAATTACACCTGTGAGGATAAATTAAATGGAAATTATCGAGATATCAACTCCTACAATTCAATTAGATCAATTATTAAAATGGGCTGGTGTAGCAGAATCAGGGGGTCAAGTCAGGTTATTTATTGATGATGGTTTAATTAAGGTCAATGGCCTACTTGCCCATGAACGGCGTAAAAAAATTAAACCTGGTGATATTATTGAAATTGCAGATATTGGCATATGGAAAGTTATGGCTGAATAAAAGGTGTAAATATGAAAGTAAATAAACTAATATTGAAAAATTTTCGCAATTATATAGATATTACTTTAACTTTTACCCAAAGTATCAATATTTTTATTGGTCAAAATGGTCAAGGTAAAACTAACATATTAGAAGCAATTTATTATGGGGCAATGGGACATTCCCATCGTACGAATACTGATTCCGAACTGATTCGCTGGCAGCAAGAGAGTGCTAGCATTAGTATATTTTTTTCTCGCTTAACTATTGAAAATAATTTATTATTTAAATTTAATAATAATCAAAAAAAAGAGATTATAACCAATAATTATCCAATTAAACCTAAGGAGTTAATTGGATTATTGAATGTTGTATTATTTTCTCCTGAAGATTTAATGCTGATAAAAGGGTTACCCAATATGCGCAGACGGTTTTTAGATATAGAAATATCACAAATCAGTCCTACTTATTATCAGCAATTACTGAAATATAATCGCATTGTAGCCCAACGTAATACACTGCTTAAAAAAATTAGAGAGTATACAGAAAAACCTGAAATGCTTGATGCCTGGGATGAACAACTGGCAATAGTAGGAGATCAAATTGTTAAAAAAAGGCAAGTTGCTGTTAAAAAATTAGCCATGTTGGCAAATTTAATGCATCGCAGAATTACCAATAATAAAGAAAATTTAACAGTTATTTATCATAAACATGGTATAGATGACAAGGTTACAGAACATTTAATTGATGAATACAGGTTCAAATTAGTAGAATTAAGGCAAAATGATATTTATCGTGGTAGTACCAGCGTAGGCCCACATCGGGATGATTTAATTTTGTCGGTTAATGGTATTAATTTGAGAACCTTTGGCTCTCAAGGTCAGCAACGTACAGGTGTATTGGCTCTAAAATTAGCTGAGCTTGAATTTATTAAATCTGAGACAGGGGAATATCCAGTTTTATTACTTGATGATGTAATGAGTGAACTTGATGCTTCCCGTCGTGAACACTTAATAGCATTTATCCAAGATCGCATACAGACATTTATTACAGCAACTGAGGAAAAATATTTTCCTGATAATAAGTTTGGGGAATTTCACCAAGTAGTAAATGGTACTATTATGGAGTGAATAATATGCAAAAAATGGCAGATATTATACCGAAAACAATTAAAAATATGAACCTACAAAAAAAATACAATGCTCAGTCAGTGATTGTACATTGGAATAAAATTGTCGGTGCAGATATCGCCACCCATACTTATCCAGTTATCATACAAAGCGGGATACTAGTGATTGGGGTAAATAGTTCAGTATGGTGTCATCATTTATCTATGATGAAAGAAAATATCATGGAAAAAATAAATAGCTTTATAGGTGAAAAAGTAATATTAGATATTAGATTTAAGGTAGGTTCATCAAAAGATTGCCACAACCAAGAAACTGTTGAGGATGAAATTCAGCCTACTAAAAAATATAAATTAAGTAAAGTGAAGTTAGATGATTCTGAAATACAGATTATTCATGACACAGTTGAGTATGTTCAAGATAAATATTTAAGACAAAAAATATTAAAGGTTATGCGTAAAGATTTTGTATTAAAAAAAATGCAAAAACAAAATAACTGGCACCAATGTGCCAGTTGTACTGTTTTATGTCCACCTGATGAAAATCATTGTAGTATGTGCAAGCTGGCTAAAAAACATAAAATAATCACTAATATTATAGGTACTTTAAAAGAAATTCCCTGGATACGCCATAATGAATTAAATAAACATATACCTTGCACAGATGAAGAATTTCATCAGGCTAAATATACCTTGGTATCCTCTATCGGTAGGGCACTTCAGGATGGAGACAATGATAAATTTAATATAATGATTTTTATTATGCTAACTACAGGAGCTAAAATTGAAGCTATTAATGAGGCCATTATCAATAAAACATTAGCTAAATTTAGGAGGAAAAAGTAATGTTTTTACATCTAGGCGCCGATATGGTTATTCCGCTCAGTGATGTTATTGCCATTACTGATTTAAAAGCAGGAAAATCAAATATTAATAAAGAATTTTTACATAGAATGCAAGATGAAAAAAAGATTATTGATATATCAGATGAAAATGCTAAAAGTTTTATCATTACTAGTAATAGAGTCTATTTATCAGCTATTTCATCATTAACATTAAATAAAAGAGCTAATAATTTTATCGTTTCAAATTCTATATTACATGATTAAGTATATATATATAGTTGATTTTAGGTTGGAGGTTAATAATGAGTATTGAGCAAGATATAACAGTAGATGGTGATTATGGAGCTGCCCAGATACAAGTATTAGAAGGGTTAGAAGCTGTTCGTAAACGTCCAGGTATGTATATTGGTAGCACTTCGGCTAGAGGACTGCATCATTTAGTTTATGAAGTCGTTGATAATAGTATTGATGAAGCATTAGCCGGTCATTGTAATAAAGTAGATATTACTATTTGCCATGATAATAGTATTATCGTGGCTGACAATGGACGTGGTATTCCCGTTGGTATTATGAAGGAAAATGGTATGCCTGCTGTAGAAGTTGTACTGACTATTTTACATGCTGGTGGTAAATTTGGCGGTGGTGGTTATAAAGTTTCTGGTGGGCTGCATGGTGTAGGTATTTCAGTCGTAAATGCCCTTAGTTCTTATCTGGAAGTAGAAGTTAAACAAGATGGTAAAGTACATAATATTCGTTTTGAACGCGGCAATACAGCGCGTAAGCTACGAGTGATTGGCGAGACACAAGAAACAGGTACTAAAGTTACATTTAAACCAGATTCGGAAATTTTTGAAGAGACAGTATATAATTTTGATACCATAAAACAACGTATGCGAGAAATGGCTTTCTTAAATAAGGGTATTACGATTACTTTGAAGGATGAGCGCACTAATATTGAAGAAGTCTTTTTTTATGAAGGCGGTATTCGGTCTTTTGTTGAGCATTTGAATAAGAGCAAAACCGTATTACATCCAGAGCCCATTTATATTTTTGGCTCAAAAGATACCAGTATTGTAGAGATTGCTTTACAATATAATGAAAGTTATGTCGAAAATATTTTTACTTTTGTAAATAATATTAATACGATAGAGGGTGGAACTCATTTAAGTGGTTTTAAAATTGCTTTAACACGGACGGTGAATGATTATGCCCGTAAGTTTAATATCATCAAAGAAAACGATGAAAATTTGAGCGGTGAAGATGTAAGAGAAGGTTTAACGGCTGTTCTGAGCCTAAAACTTGAAGAACCACAATTTGAAGGGCAAACTAAGACAAAATTAGGTAACAGTGATGTGCGGGGTATTGTTGATAGCATTGTATCCGTCAGACTAAGTGAATTTTTTGAAGAAAATCCAGCTATTACTAGAAAAATAATTGAGAAGTCTGTCATGTCTGCTCGTGCTCGTGATGCAGCTCGCAAAGCAAGGGAATTAACGCGCAGAAAAAATGCTTTAGAAATAAGTTCTTTGCCTGGTAAACTGGCGGATTGTTCAATGAAAGACCCTATGCAAACTGAGATTTACCTTGTCGAGGGTGATTCGGCAGGTGGTTCGGCCAAACAGGGTCGAGATCGTCGTTTTCAAGCAATTTTGCCCCTGAGAGGTAAAATTTTAAATGTTGAAAAAGCTCGCCTCGACAAGATACTAAATAACGAAGAAATTCGTATTATGATTACTGCTTTTGGCAATGGTATTGCTGAAGATTTTGATTTAGAAAAAAGCCGT
>Ga0209123_1001193_pt1 | contig 26927 bp, 20 predicted proteins | sample BarGraIncu00431A_FD_184500 | JGI IMG/M metagenome (GOLD analysis project Ga0209123, IMG submission 184500) | Arctic peat soil microbial communities from Barrow, Alaska, USA - Barrow Graham LP Incubations 004-31A (SPAdes) (version 2) | ecosystem: Environmental > Terrestrial > Soil > Wetlands >...
GATTTGATATGCTAAACACATGGAGTAAACGCGATAAACTATCATTAAAAAAATTATAATATTTAAACAAAAATAAGATAGCTAAATTACTAGAAAAACTAGCAAAGACCCATAACTTTTTTAGTTTAATAGATTTTTTTTCATTTTTTATCTTATTTGCTTTTTCAATTAGTAAACCACTTAAATATGTAATTATAGTTGATGTAGCTATTAATATTGCATATTTAGGATTTAAGACCATATAAAAGAAATAACTGCAAATTAACAGCCAAACCCATCGAAATTTATGTGGTATTATATAATATAAAACAGAGACAATTAGAAAAAATATTAAAAACTTTATTGAAGTGAATTGCATTTATAAACCTACCTTCCATTACATAACGATAATTATTATATCTACTTAAGTCTTTTAGCTAAATTAAACTCTCGATATTTAGGAAACATTTTGTCTTTAAGTTTAATTTTTAATAATAAGCAGTACCACCTTATATTTATTGATATTACTAAATTACTGTTACTTTTGTGTGACAAACTTGTTAATGTTTTGTAAATATAAAAACAAAAATAACCTTTTTTATTAGTAGCTGAATGCTTAGACTATTAAAGGTGGCTACTTAAGCTACATCGAATGAATACTTTATATTGTCATAATTTTCTACTCGGTTCTACTTAAATTAAAAAAATGCACTGTACCAACGATAATATAACCGTCAGTACAACGCATTGAATTTACTTTGACTTTGATAGTGTCAAATAATATTTTCATTCATGTAATATCTTAATTTTATTTCTTTGCTTGTAATTTCCCACAGAGAAAGCAGCTGTACTAATTTCTCTGTGCAACTGCTCCCCCTAAAATTCTAACTACAAATACGTTTCTTATCGTTTTCACTAACATGTGCCCTAAGAGTAGCTTCAATCTCTTCAAGAGAACGATTACGTGTTTCAAATACCTTAGAGCTAACAAACCATATTGATACAAAACAAAGGACACCATAACCTATGAATAAACTACCAGTCCCAAAGAAATTCAGTAATGGAGGAAATGTTAATGATACTAGCATGTTAGCGCCCCAATTAATTACACTACTGAATGAGTTACCTAACCCACGAATATTTAGAGGAAAAACTTCACCAATCATGACCCACATTACAGGTCCCCAAGTAGCTGAGAAAAAACCAATATAAATGGTTAATGCTATAACGCAAATAATTGCAGCAGTTAATGACCCATGAGAGAACTTCATTGAAACGCTCATAATTAGTAAGGAAGTTCCCATTCCAATAGCCCCATAAATCAACATCTTCTTACGATCAACTTTATCCATGATCATGACAGCTACAATAGTAACAATAACGTTAAAAATTCCAATTCCAATATGAGCAAGTAAAGCCGCTTGAACACCAAATCCAACCTCAGTAAAGATAGTTGGTGCATAGTAAAGAACTGTATTACAGCCCATAACCTGCTGGAAAATAGCTAATCCAGCTCCAATAACCAATGCTGGGTGAACAAATTTACCGAATAATTCTTTAATTCCACCACTTTTCATTTCAGCTTGTTTCTTAATCTGAATAAGTTCATCATTAACAGCACTTTCATTATGTTTATTCATTTGGTATAAGACTTCTTTAGCTTCATCATATCGACCATCTTTAACTAAAAAACGAGGACTTTCTGGTAATACAAGACCTCCTAGGAAAAGAATTGCAGCTGGAATAGCAGCAAAACCAAGCATCCAACGCCAACCAATATACAAATCTGAGAAACTATAGTTAGTTATGTAAGCTAATAAAATACCGCTCATTACCATTAACTGGAACAAACTTGACACAGAACCACGTTTTTCTGCAGGTGATAATTCAGCTAAGTATGTTGGAATTAAAGCAGATGAAGCACCTACTGCTAGACCAAGAACAATACGTGATAAAATCAATGTCGAAACCCCTGGAGAAAAGGCTGATCCAAGTGCACCAATAAAGAAAATAATTGATGATAGTAAAATCAATTTCTTACGTCCATACCTATCAGACATTGGCCCAATAATCGCAGCCCCAAGAACAGCTCCTAGTAATACAGAACTAACAACCCAGCCTTGTTGCCATGAATTAAGGTTCATTTGTTTTTGAATAAACAGAATTGCCCCTGAAATAACTCCAGTATCATAACCGAACAAAAGGCCACTAAGTGCACCGAAAACATATATTAAAGAATTGCTAATTTTTCTTTTTCCCTTCACAAAAACCATCCCCTATTTTAATTTAATTTAGTTGTAAATTTATTATTTTTTGTATTGTTAATATTAAACGTTTTCATAACAAATTTAGTATACCACTAAAAAAATACTTTTTCAATGCACTTTAAAAAGTTTCAAAAATTTCACATTTAACATTCATTAAAAACTTATTATAGTAATTTTTATGTTTTGTTATATCAATAAACATCAATTTAATATTTATCATGTTTTATCAAAAAAGTAATAGATACCTCAACCCTTTGAGATACCTACATTCATTATAGTGCTACAGTTAATTTATAAAGTCTTGTGCAACTGTTGAAGCAGTTACTAAAGAATTATACCAAGTCTCCAGTCCATTATTAGGTACTATGGTTGCACTATACCGAGTTCCATATATAGATACTTCACCCCCACAGTCACTTATCCCTAAAATGGCTTTATTATCTACATAAAAGTTATAAGAATAACTAAACCCAACTTTACCTTCTTGCTTAGATACTTTATGATATCTTCTACTCTTTAATAATGTAATAAGTTCTTTGATTTTAGCTTTATCAGTAGTTGACACACTCTTTCCAGTATCTCCATCCATCATAGTTATTTTTGATATATTTTGATTTGGTTTACCAATAAAATCATCAAAAGTTTTTGTATTCATACTACTCCTAATCAATAAGAATGAAATGACGCAAACAAAAAATGCTATCCCTGCAAACACAATTCGTTTTTTCATGAATTAAAAACCTCCAAGAAAGTATGCTTATAATACATTATTATCATTTAATGTTTTATTTTAATAATTATATTTATATACGTTTATTTTTACAATATAGTTTCACATATTCCAATATTTTTTTTAATTTATATAATACGAACTTATAGTTAATATATATCTGAAAATTCAATTTTAATCTTCTCTATGGGATCATTTATATTATAACTATTATTTGAAGATACTTTAGATTCTATAAGCTTAATAGGTAATTTGATATTAAATTCACTTCCAACTCCCAATTCACTTTTAGCACTTACTTCTCCTCCATGCATTTCGACTAATGATTTTACTAATGATAATCCTATTCCATTCCCTTCCACACTTCCTCTAACACAATCATCAACCTGAGTATATGTATTAAAAATTTTGTCTAACATGTTATATGGTATCCCTATGCCCGTATCCTTTATTTTTAGAAGTATGTAGTTTCCCTTATCGTAAATGTTTACATTTATTACCCCTTCTGATTTAGTAAATTTAATTGCATTCGATAATATATTAAGCATTATTCTTTCAAATTTTTCAGAATCATAAGCTGTTATTTTCTCTTCTATATCTGTATCAAACACTATAGTTATATTTTTGAATTTTGCATAATCAACTACTGACATAGTGATATCTTCAATAGTTTTTACAATATTATCATTTGCCAATTTTAATTTATAAAAACCAAGTTCAATCTTATTCATATCTATAAGATTATTGATAAGCCTTACTAATCTATAACAATTTTGTTTCATTACTTTGGAATATTTAGAAACCATCTTATTATCAGGAGCTACGGATTTATTATTACGCTGATTTTCTAGTAATTGCAATGCACTAAAAATAATATTAAGTGGTGTTTTTAATTCATGAGAGATAGAAGAAAATAATTTTGATTGATTTATATTATATTTCCTAGATTCCTCTAATAATCTGTGCTCCTCTAAAATACTATCTTCCAGTTTTTTTGAATCCAATTTTAATTTTAATTCATCATATCCTATTTTAGAGATTGAATTAGCAATAAAAAATATAGTTTCTACAGCTGATTTCAATTTTTGTTCTTCTATAACATTAATTTCTTTAAGTGCATCTATGAATTCATTATGACTAAGATTTAGGTCTTTAATTGTATTTTCAAAATCTGAAACTGATGATTGGTTTGTTATAAGTTGCCCTCCCAATATAGTTCCGATATGTTTTCCATTTACTAAAATTGGCGCTGCAAAATCTATCAGACCTGCATGGCACTTCTCTATATATGGTTTACCTGTTTTTGCGGCAATTTCCCCACATTTTCGATGAGATTCTGAGCATCTATTATTTCCTAATGCTGAATTTTGAATGAAATTTTGGCACACATTTGTATATCTACTAGGTTTTGTAACTGGATTTCCATTTATATCTACAATAATGCTTGCAATATCCATACTTTGTGCAAAATTGTCTTGAAGCTCCTGTATTAATTTAAGATCTAAAATATCTGAAATTTTTAGTGGCTTTTGATTTATCATTTTTTCCCTCCTAATTGATTTTTATTTAAAAAAGAGTTTAAAAACATGTAAAGTTAACTCCACGCCTCTCTACTTGAATTTAATAGCTAATAAATATTAAATTTTAATCGAAACTCAACAGTTTTATTAGAACTGAAATTATTTTCTTCAACAACAAAAAAACTTTAGTTCGGCAACTGGCTACCATTCAACTGAAAGGCCCTTTAGCTTTGCGTCCTTACCTTTAGATAAGTTTGCTATTGATCAAAAAAGTTTAATAAAAAGATAATATAACTTAAATATAGAATATATTTCAGTTAATTACAATATATAAATTATATTTACATTGAAACTATTTGATTTTTTACCTTCTAGTACCTACTTATAAAGCAGTTGTTAAATGAATCCTTCAAGCTGAATATCCATGATCTTATCCTAAAAAAAGAACTTGATTAATTATAATACCCACCTTATTTCAATATGTATTTTAGCTAAATGACAATATTTCTTCATCAAAACGTCTAAATTCTTGCAAGATATCGGTTTTTTCTCCTGGCTTAAAACAACACTTGCTGATTATCACTAATCTCATTTTGCCATAAAATTATGGTTAAAAATAATTAAATCCTATCTTAGCCATTATTACCACCCCCAACATTTCTGTAATACTTTTGTATTGCTTTTGTATTTATTTGAGGTTACTTTTGATAATGAATGATGAAAATTAAGTTGAATGTGGGGCTTCTGTAAATTTACATTTTTAATATTTGAAAGACATACGTAAATTAATATGAATTAATAATTTTAATCTTAAAAACGGATAATACTAAGTAAGCCCATTCTAAATAGTGTGGTAATGTCTTACGATAATTTACAACAATGTATAATAATATTCCTATTTTTATTATAATTAATAATGAAAGGTGGGATATTATGACGAATTTAAAGGAAATAGAGGAACAGATCGAAGCGCACAAAGATTTAATTAATCAGTTAATTAATCATAAAGAAGCATTAACTGACTCCAAATTGGTAGTACTTAGCCAAAAGCTGGATGAGCTACTGAACGAATATGATGATTTATTAGATTAAAGTTAATAATTTATCGTATCAAATCAATTAAAGGAGCCTAAAGGCTCCTTTTCATGAATAAAAGATAGCTGTACTGAAATGTGTTATTGGCAAGTACTTTTGGAGAAATTTCGGCAAACAATTTTACTGAATTTCTCCCAGTATATTTTTCCCATTAATCTTTAAAATATAGATTTTCTGTGTTCCAATCTATAGCTCTTTCCAATCATGTTAAAAAGTTCACATCTGTAAGAAATTCTATCTAAAACGGCTGTTGTTAATGCTGGATCTCCTAAAAGTTCTACCCATTCTTCAAATCCTTTGTTAGAAGTTATAATTAGTGAAGCTTGTTCATGAAGAGTTGATATTAATTGAAAAAACAAATTAGCCTCGTCTCTAGTTATAGGAAGGTATCCAACTTCATCGATTATAACAAGACTTGAAGAAATAATTCTATTTAATTTTCCTTTGCTTTTTCTTGATATTTGCTGAGTTTTTAAAACATGCATGAGATTATCCATAGTTACAAAACTCACCTTATAACCTGCCTCAACAGCTTTATAGCCTAATGCAATGGCAGTGTGCGACTTGCCTACGCCCGGTGGGCCTAAAAATATAAGATTATACATCCTATCTATCCATTCCATTTCCATGAGCCTGTTTATTTGTTTTTGTGTTATTGATTTTTGAAATACAAAATCAAATTCTTCCATTGTTTTTTTAACTGGGAAGTCAGCATATTTAAGTCTTTTTTCTTGTGCTTTCTGATTTTTAAGATCAACCTCATTTTTAAGTATTGATAACAACAAGTCTTGATAGGAAATACTACCTAAATCAGCTTTTTCAATAATTTTATCTGCATTTACATTTAAATTGTTTAGCTTAAGAGTTTTAGCATACTCTTTAATTAATTCTAATTTTTCCATGAATGCTTGTCCTCCTTCAAAGCATCACTATAGTCACTTATGTTTCTTACTTCTGGTTTTAATCCTCTATACTTTGATGGTATAGATAACTTGTCAAGAATGGATTCTTTATCAAACTTTTCATCATCTTGTATCGCAAGATATTCAAGGGTTTCTTTAAACATTCCAGCACTCCACAAGTTTCGGATAACACAATAACTCAATGCTTTTTCTATTAGCGTAGCTTCATATAATTGTACTATATTTAGTATTACTCCAAATTGATCCTTGCAGTATCTTGATTTTTCACGTCTTATGCCATCTAAGAGTATTTTTGCATTATCAGTTTTACCAAGTGCAGCAAACAAATTTTCATATACTTCATCCACAGAACTATGAATATCCCTTTCGGGATGACTTATTTTAATAAGCTCACCCTGCCTTGTGCTTACTTGATGACTTACTATTAATTCACCTGTCTCAAAGTCAACTATATTCATTTTAGAGTCTTTTATCATTAAGTTAAGTTCTTTGCCTGGGCTGTAAGTCCCTTTTGGAACTTGATATCTATTTTGTTTATACAAAATTATATTGTTTTTTCTTACAGCATAAGTTAAACTAATATTAGATGAATTTTTTTCAAAGAGTTCAGTTACTGGTAGCAAGTGTTTCTTTTCGAGAGCAAACACTTCTGCCGGTATTTTTTTTGTTATTTCATGTTTTTTACCGTTGCCGGTCCTATCAAGCCATTTGAACGAATCTTCATTAAATGAATCAATATCTATAAATATTCTGTTTATAGCAAAATTATATTTTACATATTTCACTACTGCTTCCACCTTTCCCTTACTTTGAGGATCAAAACCCCTACAAAGCCTAACTTTATATTTCATAGTATCGATATAAGTTTGAAAACCTTCGGTATAAATAATGTCCCCAAAATTCTCAGATACTGCAAGCACACGATCTTGGTCATACACTATTTCAGCAGGCATACCTCCAAGATATTCAAAAGCCCGATTATGAGCATCAATTAAGGAAACTGTAGTGAATGGTTTGTCTGTCCACAGTATGTATTTGTACCTTGAATGCGATAATACCATGGCAAAACAATACACTTTTACCTTGCTACCATTTAATCTTTTAAGCCATATTTGACCCATATCAACCTGAGCCTGGTAGCCCATAGGAAGTTCAGGTACTTCTTCAAATTGCCTTATAGCCAGAGCCTTCGGCAGATTATATTCTTGCCGTAAATTACTAATATAAAGCCTTAAAGATCTTTCTTTGAATTTCACTTCGCCATATCTTTCTTTTATCCAATCAAGCACTTGTGCCGCTGACATATCTCTAAAATCTGTAATCCATTCTAAGATGTCATATTTATAGATATCGATTTTTTTATGTCTGATTTTTGATTCAATAGTAACTTCAGCATACCTATCAGGAGTCATGTCCCAATACTTTTGAACTGTTTTGTAGTTTATATTTAGAGTCCTTTCAACCTGTGATTTATTAAAACCAAGCGCTTTGTATTGTTTTATTTGACTAAACATATTCCATCCTTCCAATTTTAACTTCCTCCTCTGTAAAATATATCTTTAATTGTAGCAGAGAAGGAATTATTATTGTACTTAACTGGGGATTATTCTCCCTTTTTGTTTGCCGAAATATCACCCTTTTAGTTTACCATTAACAAAATGCAGATAGAAGAGTTTTATAATCTATAATATATAGTTTAACCGTTATTAAACAATAGATTACGAAGTACCGATCTTGTTAATACATCTATTGATTGCTTATAGTTCCATCTTTTTATTTTAGATTGTGCTTCAAGTCCTTTCATCCGATTAGTTTTATCTCGTACTAAATTTTTAATATTAGAATAGGTTTCCTTCTTAATTTTATATTTTACTGGTATCTAAACCACCTCGTTCTTTTTTTGATTTTTTAAAAAAATATTAGCCCTCTTTATTTGTTAAATGAAATTAGTAATGACATTATAGTGCCTATATTTAAGTTTTGATCACATATTCGACTTTTATAATGTTAATTTCATCGTATATATATATGTCTAATATTTTAATAAGTGCTATGTTCTATATGGAGCGAGGTTTTTATATAAAAAATAAAGATTTGTAATAGGAGGATACCTTAACAATTATTAATTTGAAAATCTTAATGTATCATCAAGACTAATTGGGTTACATTCAAAAAATAAATACAATCTCCTAAAATACAAACTAGTTAGTCTTATTTTGCAATCTTAACTTGTCAGCCACCATTGCTATAAATTCTGAATTAGTTGGTTTGCCTTTTTCATTATTAATAGAATAACCAAAAATCTTATTAATAGTTGCTACTTGACCCCTACTCCATGCAACCTCTATTGCATGTCTCATCGCTCTTTCTACCCTACTAGCTGTAGTATTAAATTTCTCACCTATCATTGGATATAATTCTTTTGTAACTGAGGATAAAAGATTAATATCATTAACTAACAGGTTTATTGCTTCCCTTAAATACATATAGCCCTTTATATGAGCAGGCACCCCAATTTCATGCATAATATTAGTTATCTGAGATATCATATCAATTGTTTGAACTTTGCTAGTGTTAACTTCATCATCATTGCATATAGTCTTATTTAATATCTGTCTTATCCTTTTAATAAATACCTCCATGTTAAAAGGCTTTACAACATAATAATCTGCTCCTAGCGATATGGCTCTTTGGGTTATTTTATCATGACCCACTGCTGATAAAACAATTATACGAGGAAATGGATCTAAATCCATTTTACTTAACCTTTCTATAACTCCCAATCCATCGAGGATTGGCATAATAATATCAAGTACTACTAGATCTGGTTTTTTTTTATTTATTAGTTCTAATGCTTCTACTCCATTCTCTGCGAAGCCTGTAACAACAATATCCTTTTGCATCGATAGATAGTCATTAAGAACATTACGAAATTCTTTGTTATCATCAACAATGACTATATTTATTTTCGATTTTTCCATATTTGTAATCTCCTCTATACTTTAGTTCCACATCCTAATATTTTCTGAATTTTAATTTATATGAAATGACATGGTTACTTAGTCTAACCTATAAAATTAATTTTAAGAACTTGTTATTAATTGTGTTTATGTCATCTAACAATAAAACTATGAATAAATATCTGAGAGTTCCACTAGTATACTTTCATTTCCACTTCTCATTTTGCTACTATATATCATATTTTCATTAAGTACCTTTCTTGTAGGAAGTATAACTGTAAACTTACTTCCTTTCCCAACTTCACTTTCGACATATATACTTCCACCATGTAATTCTACAATGGACTTGACTAAACTTAAACCAATGCCCGTACCTTCCGCATTTTTTGATAATGATTTGTCTACCTGCTTAAATCTATCAAATATCATATCCAAGTTCTCTTTTTCAATGCCAATACCATTATCTTTAACTGATATTTCAACAAATTCATTTTTATCCTTAACATCTACAAATATTTCATCACCATCTTCTGTAAATTTTATCGCATTTGATATAAGATTTAATATTATCCTCTCTATCTTTTCTGAGTCACAAGCCATTATCTTTTCTTCTATATTGGTATCGAAAATTATATTTAAACCTTTACTTTTAGTAAAATTAGTTACAGACATCACTATTTCTTCTACAACTTCAACTATATTGTCATTTGATAAGTTTAATTTAAAAAATCCTGCTTCTATTTTTGATAAATCAACTATATTATTAATCATTTTAGATAATCTATAGCAATTTTGCTTGATCGAGTCTATATATTCAATAACTGAATTCTTCTTTTTTTCTAATGAACCACTTTTGCAAAACACACTAACCAACTGCGCTGTTGCAGATATAACATTAAGTGGTGTTTTAAGATCATGGGATATGTTAACAAGAAATTCTCCCTGTAATTTCAACTCTTTTTCCATGTCTATATTAGACTTTATTTCAGGGGTAACATCTATTATTAAAATTAATATTTCTTGGAGTTCTCCATTTACTTCAAGCATGGGTTCAAATATTACATTCCAATAGACATCTTTTCCATTTATCCAATGATTTTTTTTGTTTAAATACTTAGTTTTTTTTTCTTTTAACACCTCATTAATACATTGGTAATAATCACTTGTTTTAAATGTTTCAAATAAGTCTTCAATCTTTTTAGCTTTTAGATACTCTATTGATTTAACATTAGTATTCAATAATTTAATGATATCAAATGCCTTCTTATTAATATCCATAATTTTAAGAGCTGGACATAATAATCTAACAACAGGTAAATCGAAAGTATCTATAATTCTGTTTAATATTTGAAATCGGCTTATTATAGCTTCTTCTCGCTTATAATAGTCTGTCATGTCTCGACTGCAAAGCACCCCTAAAGTAAATCTTCCTTCACCATCATAGATAGGCGTTCCACTAACATCTATCTTTATTTTTTTATCAGGTAGCTTTAGTAGCATGCTCATGTTTTTAAACTTCTCACCATTCATAACTCTATGACATGGACTACTTTTTAAGCCGATTTCCTCTCCATCTATTTCATATTGTTTATATCCACCACCGATTTTGTCCATGTGCTTATAAGTTGGAAAGTACATTGCTCTTGCTGATTTATTAAATAATTTATATTGTCCTTCTTTATCAAAAATAGAAATACCATCTGATATATTTTCTATAATAGCTTCTAATTCCTTTTTATGTTCTTCAATTTGTTTAGATTGCTCAATTGTTTCAGTAATATCATGAAAACATGTTACTGCTATAGTCAACTCTCCATTAATATTATAAATTGGTATTGAACTAATTTCCACATAATACTCTTTATCAGGATGCTTTATGAACATCTTGAGATTCTTTACTCGTTCACCTCTTAACGCTCTAACTGAAGGGAAATTTTTATACTGTATCTCATTGCCTTTCATATCATATAAGTTAGTGTTTTTAAAAACATCACTTAAATTAATACCTATATCATATTTGTACACTAACCTCTTTGCTTCTGGATTTATCATTATAAATTTGCCTTTATTATCTACAAATGTTATTCCCTCAGATAAATTTTCAATTATACTAACCAACTGTGTGTTTTGTTGCTCTAACTGTTCCTTTTGCTGTTGAATTATTTTGTTTTGACCCACTAAACGTTGCTTCTCAAGAACCCTTTTAGTAACGTCATTAGCAGTATGAAATATATATTTCATTTTACAGTTTTCAAATATAGGTGTTTGAGTCGAATCCCAATAAGTTATACCTCTCTCACAATTATCAAATTCTAATTCTTTTATACAGCTACTCTTTTGTGTTTCAATAACAGTGTTACAAATAACTTCACCTTGGCTTCCTACAAACCCAGTTATAACTTTACTAATATGTCTGCCTATACTATTTTCCTCTTTATTAAAATGAGAATCTGTAAAATCAAGATACTTTTGATTTGCTTTAAGTAATATTAGATCAGGTAAACTATAGATAGCTACACCCAATATGTTGTCAATAAATGTTTGTTTTTCAAAAATAAGCTTGTCATCAAGTCTTGAACTTGTTTTTTCGATAAAAGAATATACTTTTTCATTTATTTTGGTGCCATGAAAAAGTGATATGTTTACTTCTCTTGCACAACACGATTTTGTAAATATATATCCTGAATAATTACTGTTTATACTATCAAGAAATATTTGTGAATTAATTTTTAACATGTCTCCTATTTCTATAAGTGATTTACCTAACAATTCCTCCAATGCATATCCTGTGAGATCAATAAATTTTTTATTAACTTCTGTTATAGTGTTATCACACGAACACAAATATGGTTCCATTATTATGTTATTAAAAGTTTCCAAGACATTACCCCCTGTTATGCGTATAGATGTTTCCCTATCGTAATCCCCTCTTAAATTTGTAGAAAATATCATAATTATATCTTCCTTGAAAACCATTTCAAATCTTGCTAAGTAACGATTGTAAATCGTTACTTAGCAAGATTTGGTGCTTGTTTTATGAGTTTAACTGATCTATTTTATATAATGCTATTCAAGCTATGTTTATTAATAGAGTCTATGTTCGTATATCACCATGGGGCATCTTCATTTGGGCTAGGTATTATATGTACGGTAGCTACTGTCACCGTTTTAAAATTGTTATATTGAGTATATACACTCAATAGTAAAGTTAATGTTAGACAAGTCATACATAAACTTAATGGTTTTATCAATTTGTTTTTCATATTGCATTCACCTCCTACGTTTTTATATATTATACATCTGTGGTGCAACATTTCCTATGTATTTTTTGTGACATTAATAAATATTTTCTAGCTTCTTCAATATTATTTTCATCCAAGCATATAATTGATAATTTGGTATAGACTGACACTAATTCATATTCGTTCGTTATTTTTAGATAACAAGCGATATCTAGATAAATCTTTTTTATATTTAACACATCATTTAATATTTCATATATTCGTATAAGTTCATAATTCCCTTTTATTAAATATTCATAATCCATATTAGAATAGGCTTGATTCAATCCTGATTTTATCAATGTTATAGCATCACTATAAAAACCTTGCTTAACAAAAACATATGATTTTTCTATAATAGTATGGCAAAGATTAATTGGATCTATCTTAATTCGAATTTGCTCAGCCTTGTAAAAATATTCCAAGCTATTTTTAAACTCATCTTTATTTAAGTAAGCTAACCCCATGTTATTATATATATACCCAAGTACTGGATTACTACAATCTATATTTTCACTTAGTAGAGAATTATATATATCTATAGCAATATTAAACTTGTCTTGTACTTCATAACAATTTGCTTTGAGAATATTTGCATGAATATATTTATCATAATCATCCCTTTTGTTACACAAGGTTAAGAACTTTGTAATATTTTCTAAAGCTAAATCTATTTTATTTAATTTCATATAACATTTAGCTATATCATATGTAGTCCTTTTTTCTATTTTTTTATCATTATACATTATTGAATATTGTTGAGATAAATAAAAAAATGATAATGCGTCTATATACTGTAGTGTTATAGCCTTACAAAGTCCTATCTTAAAATAAATATAAGGGATTGTTTCATTTTGTTTGATATTTTTAAAGATGTCTATAGCATTAATATAATTAAAAAAAGCTTCATCATAATTTTTTTCATTAAAAAGCTGCTCACCTAAGCTACTAAATCCAAGAGATTTAACATTTAACAAACTAAACTTATTCGCTATTTCAAGAATTTCTTTAATATCATTATCACTATTTTTTCCTTCAAGTTTTTTAAAACAATATAATTCTGCATCTTCACTGGAAGAACGTAATAAAAAGCCCGTATCTATTTTTAATTTAATATCAAGTTCTTTCGCTCTTTGTTTAAATTTTTCAATCAGTTTTAAAGCAACACTATTGGTAATTTCTCTTTTACCGGTTTCTATCATACTAATAAGTCCCCTAGTAAGATTTTCATCTGTTAAATCTATTTGGTTCATCTTTAAATATTTTCTTGTTGCTTTAAGTTTTTGCCCGTTAGTTAAAAAGTTCATATATCTCACCCTATAATCCATATTTTTATTATTAATTAACTATACATTATTTAATGTTCTTTTAAAACAAAAATTATATTTTTTGCAACATTTTGTTAAAAATATTGTTGCAAAATACAGAGAAATAACTTAATTTTTAAATTTGTGGAGAAAGTAAAAACCTGCCTATTAACTACCCTTATATTAGTAATAGTAGTTGATATATCTAATATGTTAACTCTGACTCTGAAATTGATAATTGTTTTTATTTTTATTTAGTAGTAATTATACATTGTTAATTGTATTTAAATGAAAACAATTTCAAAGATGCTAAAAAATATATATTTATGCAACTAAAAATGGTGTGTATTGTTGCATTTTAGTTTATACTGTATAAAAATAATAAAATATTACATTAAGCTTATGTAAACCTTGTTTAATCTCTCGACGTTATTATTGAATGAATTTATAAAAAAATTTAAATACATTATCAAGTCAATTACATATAATAATTAACCCTAATGAGGGTTACCCATAATTCTAATACTAATATATAATGGAGGAAAGTAAGTTGTCTAATGAAAAAATATTAATAGTTGATGATGAAGAACATATAAGGGAACTTTTAAAATATAATCTTAAAAATAATAGCTACGAATGCATTACTGCTAAAAATGGTCTTGAAGCTGTGGAAATGGTTAAGTATCAAAGACCAAGACTAGTTTTACTAGACTTAATACTTCCCCAAATGAATGGATATGAAGTTTGTAAGGCAATCAGAGAAGATAACGAAATTTCAACAACTCCTATAATAATTCTTTCATCAAAAGATGACGAGTTTGATAAACTTCTAGGTTTTAACCTTGGTGCAGACGACTACATTACGAAACCTTTCTCAGTTAGAGAACTAATTACAAGAATTAAAGTACTACTTAGAAGATCAAGCTTGGAACTGATAGAGAAGACCTATACTTCTTATACTTTTGGTAATTTAACTATTGATTTTGAAAAACATATAGTAACTAAAAATGATGAAGAAATAGAACTTACTCCTAAAGAATTTAAACTAGTTGAGATACTTATAAAAAATATAGGAAGAGTAATGACAAAAGAGTTACTTTTATATAAAATTTGGGGTTATGAATTTGTAGGCGAAAATGGAACTTTAGCGGTCCATATCTTTAATTTAAGGAAAAAAATTGAAGATGATAATAAACCACATTTTATTGAGACCATAAGAGGAAAAGGATACATCTTTAAAAACTATACAACATAAAATAAGTATCAAACATATTTTATATTTCTTTATCTAAAGTTACATCCTAACCTATCGAGTTCTTTTATTATAATTGTATCTCCTGGTCTCAATAAACTATAGTTTTTTTGATACCTTTATAGCCAGTGACATTAGCTTAAAAATAGATTACCATTAAGATTTATGAATTATTAATATACATATGTCTACCATAATCCTATAATTCAAAAGGTATTTTTTTAAATACAGTGGTATCATTAAAATACAAATATTTATTTATATAATAGATACATAACATATATAGAAGGGTGTGACAATTTGAATAATTTAAAAAATAAACTAATAGTATCTTGTCAAGCTTTATCCGATGAACCCTTACATTCTCCATTTATAATGGGAAGAATGGCATTAGCAGCTAAAGAAGGTGGTGCTTCAGGAATAAGGGCTAATACAAAAGAAGATATACTAGAAATTAAACTAAATGTTGACTTACCTATTATAGGTATAGTAAAAAGGGATTATAACGATAGTCAAGTATATATTACTACAACTATGACTGAAGTTGATGAGTTAGTAGAAGCAAAAGCTGATATTATAGCTATTGATGCTACAAGTTCTTTAAGACCTAATAATGTACATTTAAATGAATTTTTTTCAAAGATTAAGAATAAATATCCTAATGTACTATTAATGGCTGATTGCTCAAATTATGAAGAAGCAATCTACGCTGATGAATTGGGCTTTGATTTTATTGGAACTACCTTAGTGGGATATACAAAACAAAGTAAAGGTATAAAAATAGAGGAAAATGATTTTGAATTAATAAAAAATATATTAGCTAAAGTTACAAAGCCTGTAATAGCTGAAGGAAACATAGATACACCAGAGAAAGCACGACGTGTTTTAGAATTAGGATGTTATAGTGTTGTAGTAGGTTCAATCATTACTAGGCCACAAATAATCACAAAAAAATTTGTTCATGAAATAAATAAACTAGGAATGTAGTTATACGATTTACTTAAAAAACATTTAATAAAAAAGAACAAAACAAAAGCAGGGATAATAAAATCTCTGCTTTCTTCTCGTATATTATAGTGATTTTTGTATTTTATTGTAACGATAAACACCAAGCAAACACCAATTTGATATTTATAATGTTATACAAAAAAAGTGATAGACACCTCAAACCTTTGAGGTGCCTACATTCGTCATGGTGCGTCGGACAGGAGTCGAACCTGCGACCAACTGGTTCGTAGCCAGCTACTCTATCCAACTGAGCTACCAACGCATAAACTTCATTACTATATTACCATATTATATGTTGAGAGTAAAGTTTTTTTATGAATTAATGCTCATAATGCTCATAAAGTCTTCTATTAGAGTTCCCATAACTATTACATCTCTGTAACTTCCATATGAATAGCAAGCTTTTCTTTTCTTTCCCTCGACAATAAACCCACATTTTTTGTAACACTGAATTGCCCTTAGATTGAAATCTAATACTTGTAGTTCCACTCTATGAGCCGCCATATTCATAAATAAATATTGTAGCAAAACTTTTATAGCGTCTTGTCCATATCCTCTATTCCAAAAGCCTTTATCTATAGTAATACCTAATGTATATACATTCTTACAGTCATTAATTTCTCTAAATGTTATATATCCTATAACTATTCCTTTTTCATTTACAATGCTAAGATATTTTTTATCAAGGTTAACAAATTTATTAAAGTTGTTTAATATATCCTCTTTAGATGGAGGTAATCTAAAGTTACCATCAAGTTTTCTAACATCTTCATTACACCAAATATCATAAAATATATTTAAATCGCTTCTCTCTACGCATCTCAATGATACTTTATTTCCTTTTAGCATATTTTCTCCTTAATTATTATAATATTTTTTATAGCTCTAATTTAACAATTCACCACGCTACGTATTTATATAATATAAAAAAACATCTAACAATTGTTAGATGTTCGTGGTGGAGAAGGAGGGATTTGAACCCTCGCACCAGTTGCCCAGTCTATACCCTTAGCAGGGGCACCTCTTTAGCCACTTGAGTACTTCTCCATGGCTTAAATCCCATATTTTATATAATGGTGGAGGAAGTGGGATTCGAACCCACGGTACGCTTTCACGTACGTCGGTTTTCAAGACCGGTGCCTTAAACCAACTCGACCATCCCTCCATGTCCTATGCGACAAGATTTATTATATCAGCATGTTTATGTCATGTCAATATATTTCTTAAATCTAAAATGCTCTAGCTATAATTGTATTCCATTATAAATTTATGAAACAATTATCTTACTATTTAATTAAGAATTATAATGGTAGTTTAAATTAGCATTACACAATATATCATATCCAACTTAAATAGAATTTATTATATAAAAAAAAGAAACATCTAACAAATGTTAAATGTTTCTGGTGGAGAAGGAGGGATTTGAACCCTCGCACCAGTTACCCAGTCTATACCCTTAGCAGGGGCACCTCTTTAGCCACTTGAGTACTTCTCCAGGCTTAATATTATGTTGTTAAAAAATGGTGGAGGAAGTGGGATTCGAACCCACGGTACGCTTTCACGTACGTCGGTTTTCAAGACCGGTGCCTTAAACCAACTCGACCATCCCTCCATATTCTAACAACAAAATATATTATATCAGCATAAATATTCATTGTCAACATATTTATTGTTTTTTTGTATATTTCATGCAATTAGTATCTGTTTTATAATAAATAAACGCCTTAATATCAAATATTAAAGCGCTTATTTATTATGCTATAGATATATAATGAATCTTTATTTTGAAATTACTGTATTGGTTCCCATATATTTTAGTAAAACTGTTGGTATAGTTACTGATCCATCTTCATTTTGATAATTTTCAAGAACAGCAGCTAAGGCTCTTCCCACAGCTACTCCTGATCCATTTAGTGTATGGATATATTGAGCCTTATCCTTTTTATTATCTTTATATCTAATATTTGCACGCCTTGCTTGGTAATCTTCAAAATTACTACAGCTTGATATTTCAACATACTTATTGTAACTTGGCATCCAAACTTCAATATCATATTTAAATGAAGCTGTGAAACCCAAATCACCTTTACATATCTTAACTATTCTATAAGGAAGTTCAAGCCCTTGTAATACTGATTCTGCATCAACAAGCAATTTTTCAAGTTCTGCATATGAATCCTCAGGTTTTGTGAATTTAAGAAGCTCAACTTTATTAAATTGATGTTGTCTTATAAGTCCTCTTGTATCTCTTCCTGCTGAACCGGCTTCTTGTCTAAAACAAGCACTATACGCAACATGTTTTATAGGAAGATCCTGTCCATTCAATATTTCGTCTCTATATATGTTAGTAACCGGTACTTCAGCTGTAGGTATTAAGAAATAGTCCGTATTAGCTACCTTAAAAGCATCTTCTTCGAATTTAGGTAGTTGACCAGTACCAATCATACTTTGCCTATTAACCATATATGGAGGCAATATTTCTGTATACCCATTTGTATCCACATGTAAATCTAAAAAATAACTTATTAATGCTCTCTCAAGTCTTGCTCCAAGGCCTTTATAAACTGTAAACCTTGAACCTGTAATCTTTCCTCCTCTTTCAAAATCTAAAATATCATTATCTATTCCTAAATCCCAATGTGCTTTTGTTTCAAATTTAAAGTTTCTTGGTTCTCCCCATTTTTTTACTTCAACATTATCTTCTTCTGTATTTCCCAGTGGTACATTTTTATTGGGAATGTTTGGAATACTTAGCATGATATCTTTAATTTTCTCATCTACCTCAGATAACTCAACATCATAATTTTTAATTTCATCTGAAAGTTTTTTCATTTCAATCATGATTTCTTCTACGCCTTCACCATTCTTTTTCATTTTTGGTACAAGTGCAGATTCAGTATTTCTTCTATTTTTTAATTCTTCAACCTTTGTTAACATATCTCTTCTTTTTTTATCAAGATATACAACATCATCAATTATTGATACTTTAAAATTTTCCCCTCTGTCTGCCATCAATGCCTTTATTTCTTCTGAATTATTTCTTATTCTCTTTAAATCTAACATAATTATTCCTCCTTAAATATATTATAAATGTTTGTAATTCTCAAATTTTAATTAAGCTACTTAGGATATAAAATTGGATAAAAAAAGAGTCATCTTCCCTAAAAAAAGGGACGAAAGACTCCGCGTTGCCACCCTACTTGATTAAATATAAATATTTAATCCTCTTCATCAAATATAACGGTTATACCGTACTGCTACTCACAGTCCCTCGGAAGTGGATTCGCAAAAATAAAGGTATCAGTTTTCACCAATCACTGACTCTCTTAAACCTTATATTTTGTTACTATTTTCATCATAGGTTTTATACATTATTAAATTATACTTTTATGCTAAGTATTTCAAAGTAATATCATTTATTTTATATAAAATTTTACATCTTATATTTTATAAAGTCAATAAAAATTTTAAACTTTATTTCTTTCGACATTTTTAGTGCAAATAATATCAATTCCCGCATTTAGTAAATTTTTACATACTACATCTCCTATTTTTATAGGTGGACCTACATGTATTCTACTTAATGCCTTGGAGCATTCTACCCATATCTTCTTATTAATAGGTCTACTCGTTTTTACTGAAACCACATTACATAAATCAGAACCCTTTATCCTAACTAAAGTTGTTAATACATCATCATTTTCATTAATATTATAACCAATTTCTTCTTTCAACTATACTCATCCCCTACATACTATCAAATTCTTTTATTCTGCATAACAAAATATTAGAGTTTTTAGAGTCCTTTGTTATTTCTGTCATTTTTTTATTAGTCTCTCTCGCTAAAATAGAAACAATTTTATTTAAGCAATGTGACCCTTGACAATTACCAAATGCAGCACCAGTTCTTCTTTTAACACCTTCTACAGTTCGTGCACCTAAAGGCCTACGTATAGCATCAACTATTTCACCTTCAGTTACCTTTTGGCATCCACATATTATTCTACCATATTTTTTATCTACCTCAATAACACTTTTTCTTTCTTCATCAGACAAATCACGAAATTTATAATTTTCTCTTCTTTTATCATTAAAATCTTTTTTTAGTTTGCACTTCATTTTACTCACTACACTCTCACATACAATACTTGCAATAGCTGGGGTCATAGTAACTTGACCATAATGTTTTCCTTTGATTTGAATAAGTCCTTCATCTATACCACTATCATCAATTACCATAGGTTCTTCGAAAAAAGGCCAATCCAAAAACATTTTAACCTTCATATCATCCACAACACTTGTTATCTTTGACACACTTTTTACTACTTCATCATAACTAATATTCTCACTTGTACTAATAGCAGCTACAGTGTCACCTTCCATTGTTGGGAGTGTATAAATCCTCTCACCTTTAGAATTAATCATAAATAATGCATGAGAATATTTTGTCTTTTCACTATTATCTAAAAGTATATATTTTAATATTCCCTCATTATTATTTAGATCAATATCTTTTACATTCACAGCAGATTTATTTTTATTTTCATTTACTTTTTTTTCATTTACTATGCTGTAATTTTCTGATGGCGTTGTATTTATTACCATTTTACAAGTTAATTTATTCTTATTAGTAATAACTTTAAATCCTTTTGTTATCTCTTGAATATCTATTACTTCTTCCTCTAATTTAAATTTTACACCATTATCAAATGCTACTTCTCCATAAGATAACGCTAAATCAAACGGACAAATTACTCCTGTATTTTTAGAATATAGTGCTTTTTTTATATCTACATTAAGATTTGGTTCCATCTCATATATATAATCAGGTTCTAAAATAAGCACATCCTTTGTTCCTCTATCTATTGCCCTATTATATATTCCTTGTATTATATCTACTTCTTCATCAGTTTGAGCAAGTATTAGGGAACCACATCTTTTAAATGGAATATTAAACTTAGCACTTATAGTATCCATCATTTTATTTCCCATACGTTCAAGCTTTGCAGTTAAAGTATCTTCACTCTCAACGCCATTATATACCATAGCAGTATTTATTAATGCTACATCATCCGCTATATCATAGTCCTTTTCAATAACAGCTATATTAAGATTATATTTTGAAATTTCATAAGCTACTGCACATCCAATTATTCCTCCGCCTAAAATAAGTACATCATAATCCATTATAACCCTCCAGCATACCTAAACTTTTTCTTTACATTGTTATTATATCCTTTTTTTAAACATACAACGCAATATATAGAATTTTTTTAGATTATGTTAAATATATTCTATTTCATTACATTATTAAGCACGTCACCTAATTGTTTTATATATGAACCATATTCATCCCATTTACCATTTTTCTGGGCTACCATTGCCTTATTATATAATTCTTTCGCAATTTTTATATTACCCAATGTTTTAGAATCCAACTTTGAATTATCTACAGGTTTTGATATATTAGTTTTATCAGTATAATTAAATATCTGTTTGAGCGCTAACTCTATATTATCATCTAAAATTATTTTGCCACCATAAGACACTATAACTTTTTTCATCTCTGGTATACTGGTTTTCCCCTTAGCCCTTAAATACATAGGTTCTACGTAAAGCAACGAATTTTTAATTGGTACAATTACTGTTTCTCCGAATTGAACCTGGGAACCTTGCGTATTCCAAAGTGACAGTTCTTTTGATATTATAGTATCTTGATTAATCTGTTGTTTAAATAATACTGGACTATATACTATTTGCTTTGGTGGCAATTTGTATAAAACCATTTTACCATAATTGTCTCCATCCATTCTTGCTCCAAACAAAGATACCATGTTATCTCGACCTTTAGTATTGAAGTATTCAAGTAAAACCATTTCTTGTTTACTTTCCTTTGGTAATTTCATCATTAAGTAAGAAGCTTCAACTTTCTCTTGTTTACCTTCAATCTTCTCTTGATTCATTGCTATAGACCATACATCATCTCCATTATAAAATACCCCTGGATCTGTTATATGGTATTTTTCGAGTACATTAGATTGCAAACTAAATAGGCTCTCTGGGTATTTAAAGTGTTCTTTTATACCACTTGGAATCGACTCTAAATTTTTAAATAATTTTGGAAATATCTTTGAATAGCTATTTACTATTGGATCATTTTTATCAACTATATAAAAGTCAGGAGTTCCATCTAATGCATTAATAACAACTTTAACCGAATTCCTTATATAATTTTCGCCACCTTGTGGCTGTGAATATGGATATCTATTTGAAGTTGTATATGCATCTATAATCCAAAATAATTTTCCCCCATTAATTACAATGTATGGATCGTTGTCATAAGTTAAAAATGGAGCAATTTTCTTTACTCTTTGAATTATGTTTCTATCCATTAATATTTTACTATTAGAGGTAATATCATCGGACAATAGAAATTTGATACTTTTTTGATTTATTGCAAAAATAATTCTATTTGCAATATTCATCTTTATGCCAGCCTTACCCTCATAACTATTCATTTGATTTTCTCCGCCCTTAGGATAATCGAGCTCTCCGATTTTAGTATCAACTATGCTATAATCATTAGTTTTCTCACCAAAATATATTCTTGGATTAGATAGCTTTATATTTGTTTTATTTTCAAGTGGTATATTGTTAATTATAAAATCAGGCTGACCTTCACTAGTTACTGAATTTACCTTACTCATAACTACTCCATATCCATGTGTATAAACTAAATGTCTATTCTGCCAAGTATTTGAATTGTCTTTTAACGACTCTAAATTAACTTCTCTTGGTGCAATATATACCTGATTAAATATACCATTAATATTATATCTATCAATATCTATATCATTAAATTCATAATAATACCTTAAATATTGGAACTGATTATAAAATTCTAACGCTGGCTTATATGAATTTACTTTTATATTATTTATTGTATCTTTATTTTCTTTAATATCATCTTTAGTTAAATCATTTTTTATCTCAAATGGTATTTCATTTATGTTATTTATATTAAAAGCTTTTCTTGTACTATCTATATTATACTGAATATACGGTTTTTCTAGAGTTTTTTCATTTGATTGAACTTCAAATTGTTGAACTGAAATTGCTGTCAATTTTTCTCCCAGTACTAAAAGAATAATCACAATTATAGATATAACTATAGGCTTTGTCTTATGTGTTAGAAGGCTTATAAAGGTTATAATAGCTGCAATTAAAGATACTACTGCTATTGCCTCATAAAATCTTAAGGACACATGCACATCTGTATAACTCGCCCCATATACTATTCCTCTTTGAGAGTACACTAAATCCCATGATTTAATCAAATATCCTAAAGATACTAACAATAATGTAAGTGAAGATATTACCCCTAACTGCCTTCCTGTAAATTTAGTTAATCTACTTTTATTGTTTCTAATGTTCTTTATTTTTTTAATTACAGAAGAATTACTTCTTTTGCTTGGATACATTATATAATCTTTTGCCCTTAATATAATATACGTTATTATCGTAACTATCATTATACCCAAAAGCAGCACTATAAGCATCTTATATAGTGATTCAATTAATGGGAGTTTAAATATAAAAAAAGAAATGTCTTTTTTAAATAATGGATCTACGGTGTTAAACTTTGTGGTACTCGCAAACTGTAATATTGTATACCAATATTTAGATGCAAAACTAAAAGAAATTATAAATGAAATTATAGTGTTAATTAGAATACTAATACTAAGTTTTATCTTTTCTTTATTTTTGTTAACCACCTCAACCTTTTTTCCTATTAAAACATTGCCTTTAAACATTTTATAATATGTCCATATTGATATATAGCTTACTATAAATACTGGTACCATTAACTTTAAAATAGATGTTATCTTAGTAAAATATACAGATAAATAGCCAACTTCTTTAAACCATTGAATATTTATAGCTAGATTAACTATGTTACCTAAGAAAATTATAATAAATACTATTATCACGATAATAGTTGCTATTGTCTTTTTCCCTTTCACAAGATTCACCTCTTATTTAATTTTAGTAATCTACCTAGAGTTGAATATTTTGTTTCAATTGCACCAACTGGACATAATTCTTGGCAACAAAAACATCTAATACATTCATTCATATTCCATTTAGGGTTTAATTTATCCCCATTTTTCACCATTGTAATAACTGCAGGCTTTTCTGGACATACCTCTGCACACCTACCACATCCTATACATTTTTCTTTAATAAGGGTTGGGTTTGGGGCTATCATTCCTCTTAAAAAATTAGTTACTCCCGGACTGACAAAATAAAAATTACCACCCTTTCGGCATAGTTTAAAATTTTTCGCTTTCATATCCTCTAATTTTTCACCAAGTATATTTATATCCTTTGGAAGTACTACTCCCCACTTGCTATCATATGCCTCTTTTAAGACTGGTGTATCTAAGGGATCATCATACCCTATAAGTCTAACTGCGGTAGAGTCTACAGCGGTTAAGCTTTGTCCCATAATTAAAGTATTTAAATTATACGCCTGTCCACTTTTAGGCCCATTTCCTTCCATAGCAATTATGCCATCTATAATAGCAAACTTAGTTCCAACAGCAGTATTCAAATCTAGTAGCATTTTACAAAAATTATTTGCATCAGGCATTCTTGTATGCCAAGTTGCCTTTTGACTTCCTGGTATGCATCCAAATTGATTTTTTACAGCACCTGTATAATATGCCATGGCATGTGTTTTAAGCTTTGGAAGCGTTATAACAACATCTGCCTCATAAGCAGCTTTAGCAACATTCCATGATTTACATAGAATAGAATTATCTAATCTAACATGTACTGACTCTTTGAAATCCTCAAATTTAACACCATATTTATCTGCAACTTCCATAAGACCGGATTTCTCTGCGGCTTTCTTAGAATCACCAAAACCTGGGGAATCACCAAAACTAATATAATTTGAATATTCCTTAACAATTCTAATTACTGCCTCAAAAACAGCATAATGAGTTACTACTGGAGATTCTTTGCTTTCAACACTTAACATATTAGGTTTTAAAAGTACTTTACTATCTTTAGGTATTAATTTTTTTAAAAATTCATTTCCACCCAATAATTCAAATCCTTCTCTTAATTTTTTTTCTATTAAATCAACATCATATTGTTCACATTTTAAAAGTGCAACATTTTCCACAACTCTCTCCCCTTTATTAATTAATCAAAATAATATTTTTCAAAATAAATTAATCAGAAATCAAATATCTTTTTTCTTTTAACTCCTTTATAATACGTTCTATAATTTCCTCATTATCTGCCTTTATAGTATGTACGTGTATACCTTTAGTTAAAGATGATAATGGCTGAACACTTGATACTTTAAACTTTTTTGTAAACTCTTCAATATCTACAAGCGTTTTAATCATAAGCATTGCCCTTATTTCGCCATATAAAGGATGTTCTACTGTTACATCCTCTATTACTCCACCAAATTTAACAATGCATTCAAGCTCATTATATATATCATTACGACCATGTGAAACTGCTATTACTCTGCGTACAAAATTACTTTCTTCACTAGGAATTAAATAACCTTCAGGAGTTGCAATTATATTTACTCCCTCTGCTCTTATAATTGCTATATCTTTTACAATAACCTGCCTTGTGACTCCCAATTTAGCTGCTAAAAACTGGCCTTTATATGTATTATCATTTGTAACTAGTAGATTTTTAATATATTCTCTTCTTTCCTTTGAATTCATTTTATCCTCCTAGTATATGTATTTAACTATATTTTAGCACTCTTCAGCTTTTATTAGAAATGTTTTATAATATATAAAATTACCTTTACAAATGTAAAAAACAAAATACTTTTTAAGTTTATTATAAATAGTCATAAAAAAAAGAAACTATTTATTAGCTTCTTAATTCTTATCATCACATTCTTTTAATATATTCAGTTCTATATCGTCTATTATACTATTGTTATGATGATTTTTTACCAAAAATAGAAATCTATCATCATATCCATATTGTTTCAATAAATTACATCCTATTTCTCCATGATTATAATACATATTAACATTTTTAAATCTTTCATATACTCTAACTTTTCCGTTTGTTATCTTATGCAATATGACCATTATAGCTTTATCTATTGGATTCATACTACTATAAATCTTTCCTATATCATGTAGCAGTGCAACTTTTATCAAATTAAATGATTGCATTTCCTTTCTAGCACAAGTTATTTCTACATCTCTAGCTACATTTATGCAGTGCTTTTGTTCATATGTAGGTAATTGATTAAATAACTTCAATTCATTAGTTTTTAAATGAATTTTTAGAAATTTTACATCTTTATAATTAATTTTAGAAACCATTGACCTATAAAATTGCTTTATTCTATATAGTGACAACGTAGATCTCCCTTCACATTCAAACTGTGATATTATTTTTCACATTTTATTAGAGCATACAACCTTATTTATAATTAATTTTTAACGAAATAAAAAACAGTCCATATTGGACTGTTTTTTGGTGGAGATAAAGGGAATCGAACCCTTGACCCCCTGCGTGCAAGGCAGGTGCTCTCCCAGCTGAGCTATA
>Ga0209123_1001194_pt1 | contig 26923 bp, 20 predicted proteins | sample BarGraIncu00431A_FD_184500 | JGI IMG/M metagenome (GOLD analysis project Ga0209123, IMG submission 184500) | Arctic peat soil microbial communities from Barrow, Alaska, USA - Barrow Graham LP Incubations 004-31A (SPAdes) (version 2) | ecosystem: Environmental > Terrestrial > Soil > Wetlands >...
GCCGGAAGGTGTTATCACTACTGATCCGGTACTACCGAAGCACGATACATTAACCTGACTGGTTAGTAAAGCAGTTAAGCCGGTAGCCGGTCCGGTGATTGTCGCATCAACGGTGATTGTACATAAGTTGGCATCTTTAACCGTGATGGTATAGTTTCCGGCTGCCAGGGCAGTGAAAATACCCGTGGTATTGCTATAGTCTGCGCCGTCCTTGCTGTAACGGTATGGTAAGGTGCCATCATGGCCTGCTACTGTGACCGAGCCGTTACCGTCGCCTACACATACTACGGCCGTCTGGCCTGTGATGCTGGCGCTCAGCGCTACCGTCGGTCCTGCGATCGTTACGGCCTGCGTGGTGGTACATCCATTGGCATCTTTAACCGTGATGGTATAGTTTCCGGCTGCCAGGGCAGTGAAAATACCTGTGGTATTGCTAAAGTCTGCGCCGTCCTTGCTGTAACTGTATGGTGAGGTGCCGTTTGCTCCTGCTACTGTGACAGAACCGTTACCGTCGCCTACACATACTACGGCCGTCTGGCTGGTCAGTGAAGCCGTTAAGCTAGCCCCCTTGATAGTAACGTTGGCTATTGCTATAGATCCGGCGTAGTCTTTTACCGTGACGATGTAATTTCCTGCAGCAAGTCCTGTTGCCATTGCGGTAGTCTGTGCAGGAAGTGTATTCCATGAATAACTGTAAGGTGGTACTCCTCCAGCAGCGGTGGCTGTTGCACTTCCGGTCGGACTGCAACCGGCATCGACCTGTGTTGTAGTAACCGTCAGTGGTGGAGGGAGTATCCCAGTTGCCGCATTGAGATTAATAGCCCCGGTAGTGGAAAGTCCTCGTCCGTATAAAGTTGAAGCGTTAAGAGTGATAGCCCCGGTGGCAAGTATGGTACCCATGAAAACAGAAGAACCTCCGGAAATGAATGTTCCGTTTATCTGCCAATACACATTGGACCATTGGGTTCCATTGGTCAGAATAATATTTGTATTGGGTTTTGTTGTTAGAGCACCATCTATTTGGAAGTAAAACTTGGCATCAGGATCACCTCCTCCGTCCAGAGTCAAATTTCCGGCTAATTCGGCAGCACTTCCGACGCAGTAAACTTTTGGCAAAAGAGTCTGTGTTGCAATAGGCGTAACTAAAACATTACCAGCGCAATTAAGTAGACTCATATCGCCATATGCGGTAAGCACATCAGCAGCAGCTGCTGCTGATATGAGATCGGTCACATGTATTTGTGATGGTGGAACTAACGTTCCCGGAGGAAAACCAGAGAATGCACCTGTATGGGTACCAACATCGCCTGTTACAGTTGTTGCTCCAACAGCAGCAAATGCTCCGGTTCCACTAAAAAACGCAAAAGTGGATGTTTTGCCTAAGGTAGGTGCTTGTCCGAAAGTTACATTCGGCAATAAAAACAAAACAACCGCTGCTATAATAAGTAATTTTCTTTTCATATTAGTTAGTATTAAATTGTAGCATATTATTACGCAGCAAATTTCATTCATATAAATAAAAAATGTGTTACATAACTTTGGAAATAAGTTACATAATTCACAGGTTTGCAGTTATCAGTGAACAATTATCAGTAAGCTTATAAAGGAAGAAAATGGAACCTTGGGGTATCAGTGGAATTAAATCAACATCCAGATGGCAAAATATGAAACGAATATTTATTTAAAACAAAAGCAGAGACTCCAAAATGAAGTCTCTGCTTATCACAAGATTATCGCAAACAAAGATAAAGAACTACTGTTAAGGTAGTATATCAATTATAACGGTTCTGTTATAATAACGTTCTTCAGGATATTTGTTGTCAAAAGGTGCTTTCGTTACATCTTCACCATAACCGGCAACTTCGAATTTCACATCATTTCTTCCGGATTTCTTCAAACTGCTCATCATTATTGCTTTTACATCGTTTGCACGTTCCATTGACAATTTAAGATTGTAAGCATCACTTCCGGTAATATCGGCATGACCATGAATAATAACTGTTCCATTTATTGGAATTTTTGGAACGACAACATCATTGATATACTTTTCGTACATCTTTATTGTTTTCGAACGGTTGAATTCATAAATTACGCTGAAACGGGTTGCTTCGTTAACGGTTGCAGGAGCCCAGTTTACAAGGTGTGCAGTTGTTTCTTTCTTCAGCGTTTTACCACTTTTAGTTTCGCCTATCAATGTTACTTTATAGTCACCTTCAACACGGGTTCCTAAAACTGAATTTCCGGGAATACTAATTTTATCACGAGTATAAGGTCCGAATTTTTGAACTGTTCCCATATTATCTTTGAATTCTAACGACCACGAAGTATAAGCTTCAGTTCCGCCATCAGCATTAATAAATACATAACTATCGGGTGGTGCAACTTGTCCTGAAACAATTTCAACCGGTCTCATTGCATAAGTACCACTATAAAATTCCATTAATAATTCTGGAGATTTGCTTTCGATTGTAACCCTTCGGTCACCTTCTTTAAGCATTACTATATCCACAGTACCACCTTGTTGAACTGAAGCTATCACCGGTTTGGTGCGGCCTTCGACTCCGATTCTGATAGGGTCAATTCCAAAGATATCTACTAAATAACGTTTGGTTGATTCTGCCATTTCACGACCTTCTTTCGGACCTTGTTCCGACGAACCTACCATTATAATAGTTGAATTAGGATTTTTGACCATACGATCACCCATAATGTTCAACACATTATAATAAACATCCATTTGACGTTTTGAACGACCTGAAAAATTCTGTGGTGTAGTAAGTTCAACCTGATCTTGTCTGAATTCTTTCACCTGATCTTTTTTAAGTAATACATAACGATTTGGTATTTCTGTTGATCCTAAATCAAAATATACATAGTTTCCAATTGGGAAAATTTCCCTAACGTTAGTTACAGGTGGTACATTCTTTGGAGCATCTACATAGAATTTTACTTCCGGTTCAACGATTGTAACAACAGGAGCTGGAACAAAAACTTCAGCTTTTGGTTTTTCAATCCTGTGTCCACTACCTAATTTCAACGCTGCACCTACCCGTAATGTGGTTATATTCCACGTTTCAATACTACGGGGATCTTGTCCGAAATAAGGATGAAAAGATACAAACGGTGATAATACAAACTGTGTCTTACTATCTCTCGAAGTTAGATGAATATCATATCCGGCACCAATTTGCATGGAGATCAAATTATTCGTGATATTGCTGAAATCACCTTTCACAGCTGCATTTGGCAATTGATCAGGAATAGCAGGATTCAAACCCAACTGATAAGTAAATGACTTGGTTAAATTAAATGCCAACCTTGGACCTGCATAGAAATATAAATCAGATTTGAATGGTGCAAAGCGTAAACTTGGTTCCACTGTTATGTAACTTAGATCTGTAATTAAGTCGGCTGGACAATTACAAGGTGTGGTTACTGTATTAAAAGCACCCTTGCGGTTATCATATCCTCCCTGAAACATTATCCCCCAACGTGAATTGGCAGGACGATATTCAATTAATGGAGCAACGAATAAACCTACCCCATTACCATCATGAAAGGTAGTTGGAACAGTAAGTTCTGCATTTAATTGTTGGGTAGATCCCCGGTAAAAATTGATATTTCCACCCGCTGCAACGCCAAAATACCACGAAGGTTGAGTGTATTGAATTGAATCTTGCGCTTGTGCCGGCGTAAAAATGCCAACTAAAATTAAAGCAAACAAAATAGCTCTTTTTATGCCCGGAGCATAAGGGAACTGTGCTGAACATAATCCCTTTATAAAGTTTTTAGTTTTCATATATATAATATTACTTGATTATTTTTTATGTTGGTAAATCCCCCCGAAGGGGGATAAACTCGATTTTATTGAGGTTTTGTAATAGTACTCGCATCTAAGCTGACTGCGGCAATTTGTGTCAATGCCCTTCCGTTAAGTACAGCACCGGTATTGAGCGTGATTGATGCCTGAGCCAGAATATTTCCGTAGAAAACAGAGGTTGTTCCAAGTGTTGCTGAAGTGCCAACAATCCAAAAGATGTTTTTCGCCTGTGCACCACCTGCCAAAACAATACTGGTAGCAGGATCAGTTGTTAGTGTTGATCCAATTTGGAATATCCATACATCATTTGCGCCACCTTCCAGTGTTAAAATTCCATTCGCTCCCGTTCCTGATATTCCGCTCGATATTGAGTTATGATAGAGACCAGGTACTAATCTAAGACCACCGAGATTTCCGGGCAATGAAATAGCATTTACCGATCTACCTTGACCATCTAGAAAAGCAGATGTTAAGCAGACTTTTGCAGCTGCTGCTATTGGAGTAGTAATTTCCTGCGTTCCAATAATTATGCCTGGAGGGAAACCAACGAGCGCTGATCCGGCACTTAATCCAACATTTCCGGTTATTATTGAAGGTCCGGTGTTGGTAATGGTAGAGCCGGCAAGTATTGCAAACGGTGCAGCACAACCAAGATCGATTAATGCGGGTCCTAATGGAGGTATTACATTAACTATAAAGTTAGCTGTAACATTTTTATTGGAATTCATAACAACGGTAACAGGACTTACGGAACCCGTAGCATCGCCACTCCATCCGGTAAATGTGTACCCCGAATTTGCTGATGCTGTAAGGATTACCGAAGCACCACTTGCATAACTAAGTAAATCGGGATTCTTTAACACTGATCCGTTTACGGCAGTTACATTCAACGTAAAATTAGTGCCAATTAGAGCAAAGTTAGCAGTAACATTTTTATTGGCATTCATAATAACAGTAACAGGACTAACAGTACCTGTAGCATCGCCACTCCATCCGGTAAATACGTATCCCGTATTTGCAGTTGCTGTAAGGATTACCGAAGCACCACTTGCATAACTTGCTAAATTAGGATTCTTTACGACTATTCCGTTTACAGCCGTTACATTCAATGTATAAGTAGGAACAACGGCAGTATAATTAGCTGTAATATTTTTATTCGAGTTCATCGTAACGGTCAAAGGATTGGTTGATCCTGTAGCATCGCCACTCCACGAAGTAAAAGTATAACCGGCATTCGCTGTTGCGGTAAGTTGAACCGTAGATCCATAATTATAAGTAGCCTGAACCGGGTTTGCAACTACTACTCCATTCGTTGATATTACAACTAATGTATAAGCAGCTATTGTAAAGTTGGCAGTAATTGTTTTGTCAGTAACCATATTTACAGTTAATGGATTTGCATTTCCTGTTGCATCACCACTCCACGAAGTAAAGGTATAACCTGTATTCGGTGTTGGGGTTAGTATTACCGAAGTTCCATAATTAAAACTGGTTTGATTCGGATTTTTAGCAACTGTTCCATTTACAGCATTTACAGTTAAGTTATAGGAGTTAATCAAGAAATTAGCTACTAATGTTCTATTTGTAGTTAATGGAGCCAATATAAATGTTGAATTTGTAGAAACAATTAATCCACCCTCAATCCAGTTTGTGAAAGTATAGCCGGTATTTGCAGTTGCACTTACTGTTTTTACAGAATTTTCAACGAATGTACCATTACCACTTGTTGTTCCACCTGCTGCCGGATTTGATGATAAATTGATAGCAAAGTTTCCTAATACGATAACTGCAAAGTTTGCTGTTAATGTTCTGGCTCCGGTCATTGTAAACTGATAACTTGAACTGGTGGAAACTTCTTTTCCGCTAATTACATTGTTGCCTGATTTAGCAGCAATAACGGGCGAGACTACTGTTCCATTCTCAGTCCAGCTAACAAAAACATACCCAACATTGGGTGTTGCAGTTACCGTAACAGTTGCTCCCATGGCATAAGCACCACCACCACTGGTAATTCCACCTATAATAGGATTTGATAGTAGAGTAATTTGAGCCATTGTGGTAAAAGTCCAAACATAATCTTTTTGCAAAGCATTTCCCATCAAGTCTTTAACTGATGTTTTTATAGTCCCTTTATAAACGGTAAAAGGCAATAACGGACTACTTGGAGTAAAAGAAGCTGTAGCATCCACCGAGGTAACTGTTCCTGCAATGTTTGTTGTGCCTTGTTGAACGATAAAAGAAGCCCCGGTAATAGTTGCCGCATTCATCTTTTCATTAAATGTTGCAGTAATAACCTTATTATAAGGAACAGAATTAGCTGCAATAGCAGGGTCGGTTAATATAACTACGGGGCAAACGCCAATAGTTTCGACATAATCATCTTTTTTGCACCCCGCTAACAACACAATCGATGCGATTGCTAAAGTTGAAAGTAGCTTATAGTTTTTCATACATTTGAATTTATTTGTGAATGAATTTCCACGCAGCAAAGGTGAGGACATTTCAAATCGATTGCGTTACATAATTTTCAATAATAGTTACATCATTCACACGTTGTTAATGAACAGTTTTTAATAAAAACATTGAGAATCCCAATACCTACTACTTCCATTGTATTAATTACTATTTCCAGTGAATTGGTTTCAAAAAAAGAGAGTACTGCCTTTTCTGCAAAGACAATACCCTAATTAAATTTAACAATAAATACGATTTGTAAGATCTTAAATTGTACTTATAGAATAAATTCTCACATTAAATAATTTCTTCCGAATTATTTACACCTGTATATTCATCAGGTAATCAAAAAGCCCAAAAGCTTTGAGAAGCCATACAATCACGATAATTACAACGACAATATTTAATATGTTCTTAATCTTACGATCCATCGGGATATAAGTATTAACAGCCCATAATAATACGCCGACAACAATAATGACGAGTAAAATACTAAGAAGTGACATAATAATTGGTTTTTAGAGGTTTATATTGATTTGTTTTATTCGGTTCAAAGATAGATGGTTTAGCAGGCTGTCATCTTACATAATTTCGGGGAAGAATTACAACATTCACACCTTGAACTTTATTGAATTCAGGGGACAAACAACTTCCCAGTCGCTTGAAAAAGTTTATCATCAAGCGACTTGGAAGTCCGCTTGTCCCTTATTCCTTCCTTATCCCTTCGCCAACGTGAAAAACATAGCCACTGCCGACAACAACATAACCACAAATGTTATCCAGACTACCGAGTTTGACAACCAACCGCTGCGGTGTTCGCCCATGATTTTTTTATTCCGGGCAATGCGGGCAATCAGAAAAATCAGCGGTACAGCTGCCACTCCATTAAAAACAGCGGTAAAAACCAATGCTTTAATCGGATCAATACCAATAAAATTTATCATCAACCCGATAAGCGTGGCGATGGTAATAATTCCATAAAACCCGTGAGCCCGTTTGAGTTTTAGATTCAAACCATGCTTCATATCAAACGCTTCCGTTAGGGCATAGGCGGCAGAACCCGATAAAACCGGAATACCTAACAGACCCAGACCGATAATACCGGTTGCAAAAATCAGTTTGGCCAGAAAACCCGCATTGGGAAATGTCTGAACCAGCGGTTCGAGTGCTTTGGCGGCATCGGCAGCAGAATTTATATTGGTAATTCCATTTTGGTGTAAAACGGTAGCTGCTACGACAATGATGGACCAGGTGGCAATTTCAGAAAATACCATTCCGAGGAAATTATCAATTCGCAGGTTTCTGATAAAATTCTTTCCTAATTTAGGTTTTCCATTCAGATATCCCACATGATGCAATTTCTCCTCTTCCACTTCTTGCGAAGCTTGCCAAAAAAACATATACGGCGAAATGGTTGTACCTAAAACGCCTGTAATAATGAAGAAAAACTCAAAGTTTAATTCAACATGAGGCACGAAAGTGGCGAGAAAAATTGTCTTCCAGGGTTGGTGAACGATAAAAACAGTGAGCGGATAAGCCAGCAAAGCAAGAGCCAACCATATTAGTACTTTAGCATAAACCCGATAGGTAGTAAAAATTTCCAACACCAATATCAGAGCTGTAAAACCAAGCGTGAGAATAACGAAATTGACAGGAATAATCAGTTGGGCTGCCGCTGCAAGAGCTCCGATATCGGCGCCGATATTTATTGTATTGGCAACTACCACGAGTAAAACAGCCGAATACAAAACCTTTTTGCTGTAATTTTCTTTAATAACTGACGATAAACCATGACCGGTTACAGCACCAATTCGGGCACATGCTTCCTGAATGGCTGTCATAAGCGGCAACATAAGTATTACCGTCCATAATTGACCATAACCGAATTTAGCTCCGGTTTGAGTGTAGGTTGCTATTCCCGAAGGATCATCATCGGCAGCACCGGTAATAATTCCCGGACCAAAAACAGCAAATACCTTTTTTAATTTGATAAATACTTTATTCATAGATTGCAGGAATAATAACGGTTAGGCAAAAATTTCAGGCAGCAAAGTTGAAAACTTTTGGGTTAGAAAGTGTTACAATATTTTGGGTAAGAATTATATAATTCACACTTTTGAATTTACGATTTTAAATTTATGATTTAGGATTGAAATAACGATCTTGTTTAATGTCAGTAAAAAAATGCGTACCTTGTCAAAACCTGACAAACTTCGCACCCAATCGTAAATCTAAAATTCTTCTTACATTATTTTCATATCCCAATCCGACAGTTTTTTCAACTTTACTGTATAAACAGGAAACAGGCTACTTTGCAGCAGCCTGTTTGTAAATATATTTTTAACTCTAATTTTATTGAGGTTGGTTTACAGTGTTCATCTGAAGTGTTATAGCAGTTTGTGCCAGTAATCTTCCGTTTGCTGTTGCACCTGTTTGTAAATTAATACCTGTTTGACTTAGGATGGTTCCTTCAAAATGGCTGGTTGTTCCCAATGTAACTGCACCGGATGTTTGCCAGAAAATATTCTTGGCCTGAGCACCTCCGGCAAGAGTAATTCTTACAGCATTACTCATTATAAGCGTACCGGAAACCTGGAATATCCAGACATCGGTTGAACTACCTGAAATAGTAATATCTGTAGGTATGACAAGTGCACTAGTCCATTTATACAAGCCGGCTTTAAGCGTTTTTCCGCCTATATTTCCTGCTCCTAAATTCAAAAAGTCAGGATTTGGACGTCCTGCAGCATCTGTATATGCAGTTTGCATATCACCAACTGCAGTAGTTAAACGACTTGCATTGGTTACCTTGCATGCTGGACCGGCAGCGTCTACAGTGAAAATTGTTCCGGTAACTTCGTTACATGCCAAAGTAATAGCAGCACCTGTAATTGGACTTGTGCCTATATCTCCGGTAATAGAAGATTTATAGACATCAGTTATACCGGTTTTCGAAAGGATTACAAACTCGCCTGAAATACCGAGATTTACAGCCTTCAATGCTCCACTTTTTTGAGTGATTTCTTTCGATTTTGACATTTCTGTAGCATAAGTAACAGAATTAGCTGATGATAATTTTCCAGTAGCTAAACTGGGTTCCATAGTACTAGAACAACTGAACAGAAAACCAACCATTACTAAGGCTGTGAAAGGAAAAACATTTTTAAATTTCATTGAGATTATTTTTTTTTGTGACTTAATTATCACAAAACAAAGGTGAGGACTTTAAGATCGGGAAGAGTTACACTATATTTTTTTAGAATTGTATAATTCACACGTTGAACTTTATTAAATTCAAGGGACAAGCGACTTGGAAGTCGCTTGTCCCTCATATTCCCTTATAGTCGCTTGTCCCTTTTCTTCCCTAATCTCTCAGAAACAAAAAATGCGTAACTTGTCAAAAATCTGACAAACTACGCACCCAATCGTAAATCGTAAATGAATAAATTGTAAATTCTCTTACATTCTCTCCATATACCAGTTTAATTCTTTCTCCATTTTTTTATATTTGAAAATAGAAGAAATTATTTTTTGCAACCTGAGGAAAGCAGTTTCGCTTTTCACCACATAATCAAACGCTTTGTGGTGCATACATTCAATAGCCACTTCAATTTTATCCTGCGACGAAAGCATAACCACGGGAATATCGGGATTGAAAGATTTAATTTTATCGAGTGTTTCCAGTCCGTTCATGGCTGTAGGGTCAATCCCGTCAAGATAATAATCTAAGATAATGACGTCAGGCGTATGAATCAGGTAATCCATACAAAGTTCACCGGTAACAAAAGTCTCTATGGTAAAATCGGCACTTTCAAGAAAGTCAATTTCCAATGATTTAAGAAACACAATATCATCATCAACCAGAAATATTTTAATTTTATCTTTATTCATTGGTTTTCGTTTTTTATTCTATTTAATTCTATTTTCAATTCGTCGCAGGCTTGTTCGCAAACATCTCCAAGTTGAATAACCATATCCTGAATAGATCCTTCATTTTGCTGCATTCCGGCATATTCCTGTATTTTCCGGGCCATATTTTCAAAGTCGGTACTTATTCCCATAATGGCAAACGATGGAATCATTTTATGTACCGCGGCATGTAATCCGGTCCAGTTTTTATCCTGCAAACTCTTTCTCATGGCACAGATAAGCGGTGGCGTTTGCTCCAGATAAAGTGAAATCATTTCCAGCATCAATGTCGGGTTCGATCGGGTTCGTTTGTTTAAATAATCCAGATCAATGCATCTTTTCTTAACTATTTCATCAATAATAACGGCTTCCTGAACGCTAATTTTCTCTAAAATAGATTGTTTGGTCAATGCAATGATTTTACTGTATAAAACCCTCTCGTCCACCGGTTTGGCAATATAATCGTTCATCCCCACGGCACGGCATTTTGCCAAATCTACGGTAGTAACATCGGCTGTAAGTGCAATGATTGGAATATTGGATTTCATGGTATTCCGAATATAATCGGTAGCTTCAAATCCATTCATTTCAGGCATTTGCAGATCCATTAATATGACATCAAACTCTTTAGCTTCTAATTTTTCGATGGCAATTAGCCCATTGGAAGCCATATCGCGTTCGAAACCAAAATCATCCAGCAAGGTTTTCATCAATAACTGATTGAGTGGAATATCTTCCACCACCAGTACTTTTATATTGCTATTATCCACATCCAGGTGCTCTTCGGCTATAGCTTCCAATTTTGCTTCATCAGTCGTTTTCAAGAAACTTAATATAAAACTAAACGTAGATCCTACGTTTACCTCACTGACAACACTTATGCTTCCGCCTTGTGGCTCAACCAGTTGTTTTACAATGGCAAGACCTAAACCAGTTCCGCCGTATAAGCGTGTAGTGCCACTCGAAGCCTGTTGAAAGTTTTCAAAAATGGTGTCTATTTTACTATCAGGTATTCCAATTCCTGTATCTTTTACTGAAAATTGAATCGTAACTTTTTCATCATCTTCTGACATTAAATTGACGCTAACTGTAATTTTTCCTTTAGTAGTAAATTTCACCGCATTACTTACCAGATTTAAAATGATTTGATGCAACCGAACCGGGTCACCGACCAAAACCTGAGGTATTCTCTCATCATATATTTTGACCAACTTCAGGTTTTTTTCCTGAATTTTGGTTTCGAACAAATGAAGCATGGCCGAAATGGATAAGGATATTTTGAAAGGTGTTTGCTCGAAAACCATTTTGCCTGCATCTACTTTTGCCAGATCGAGAATGTCATTAATAAGAACAATTAACGCATCACCACTCATTTTTATAGCCGTGAGGTATTCTTTCTGTTTGGCTGATAAATCTGTTTTCAGCAGCACTTTGGTAAATCCGATTATCGCGTTCATTGGTGTGCGAATCTCGTGACTCATATTCGACAAAAACTGCTGTTTTGCCTTCACCGCATTTTCGGCAGTAATCATTGACACCTCGGCTTTTGCTTTAGCTATTTCGGCAATTTCGGTAGCCATTTCAGCAAAAACGATGGCCTCATTCAGCTGTGTTTCAATCTTTTTCTGTTCAGTAATATCACGCGCCACTACCACTACTCCACTCACATTTCCCTTATCATCTTTGTAAACCGAACCGTTGAATAATACATCGGTCAGCTTTCTATCTTTTATAGTAAGGGGATAATCCGCCACATATCCCATGGCAAATACAGCCTGATAAACTTCCTTCGCTTTCTGAGGTTCTGTGAAGTATTCGAAAAAATCAGTACCAATAAGTTTTTCGCGCGAAATACCGGTAATATTGACCGAAGCATTGTTCATATCAGTGATTTTACCTTCCAGATTAATGGTAAATAATGGATCACGGCTGGCTTCAATCAGACTCCGGGCATATTGCGAAGCTACTTTCAACGAATAACTTAATTCTTCCAGAATTTTATTTTCAGTTTTGCGTTTTTCTTTTTCTTCTGTTTGAAACTCAAGTTCTTTGTCGGCAATAACCAACTCAGCAGCACGTTTTTCTTTCTCTTCTGTTTGAAACACAAGTTCTTTGTCAGCAATCACCAATTCAGCAGCACGTTTTTCTTTCTCTTCGGTTTGAAACACGAGTTCTTTGTCGGCAATAATCAATTCTGCAGCACGTTTCTTTTTCTCGCCTGTTTGGTAAACAAGTTCTTTGTCGGCAATAACCAACTCAGCAGCACGTTTCTTTTTCTCACCGTTTTGGTAAACAAGTTCTTTGTCGGCAATAACCAACTCAGCAGCACGTTTCTTTTTCTCACCGGTTTGGTAAACAAGTTCTTTGTCGGCAATTACCAATTCAGCAGCACGTTTTTCCTTCTCTTCTGTTTGGTAAATAAGTTCTTTGTCGGCAATAACTAACTCAGCAGCACGTTTCTTTTTCTCACTGGTTTGATAAACAAGCTCTTTGTTAGCAAGTATCAATTCATTAGCCCGCTTTTCTTTTTCGTTGTTTTGAAATATAAGTTCATTATTGGCAATGATTAGTTCTGCAGCCCGTTTTTCTTTTTCGTCGTTTTGAAATACAAGTTCGCAGTTGGCAACAATGAGCTCTGCGGCACGTTTTTCTTTTTCATCGTTCTGAAAAGCAAGTTCTCTATTGGCAATAATCAGTTCGGCAGCTCGTTTTTCTTTCTCATCGTTTTGAAAAACAAGTTCATTATTCGCAATAATCAGTTCGGCAGCACGTTTCTCCTTTTCCTGATTTTGAAAAGCCAGTTCGTCATTGGCAATAATCAACTCTGCCGCACGTTTTTCCTTCTCGTTGTTCTGAAAAACAAGTTCTTTGTTGACAACTCTCAGTTCCTGAGCCCATTTTTGATCTTCTATATCACGGGCTACGAGAACTGCCCCTGCAACCCTTCCTCTACTGTCTTTATAGACGGAACCATTGAAAAGCACATCGGTAAGTTTGTTATTTGTTTTGTGAAATGTCAGGGGACAATCCTTTACAGAACCTTTTTCAAACACTTCTTCATATACTTTTTTTGCCTTTACAGGGTCAGTAAAATAATCATAGAAATTAGTTCCTATAAGTTTGTTTCGTTCTACACCGGTAATATTCACCTTCGCTTGATTCATGTCAGTTATCTTTCCCGCCAAATCAATTGTAACTAACGGATCCAGACTGGCTTCTATCAGGCTGCTGGCGTATAACGATTCATGCGTTTTTGTTCGTTCCATAATTGTTTTTTCTGCTTACTGCTTACCGCTTACTGCTTACTAAATATCCTCTATCTGACTTCTGCGCTTATCTTTCAATTGCTTGAAGTGAGTCGGCGAAAGCCCTGTTACTTTTTTAAACTGGTTGGAAAGATGTGCCACACTGCTGTAATTCATCTTCCATGCAATTTCGGTTATATTCAGTTCGTCGTAAATAATTAGTTCTTTGATGCGTTCAATTTTGTGATTAATGATAAAATGCTCAATGGTGATTCCCTGAATTTCAGAAAACAAATTAGCCAGATACGTATAATCGTGGTTTAGCTTTTCGCTCAGGTAATCCGAAAAATTGGTTTTAATCATTTCGTCGGAATGATGAACCATATCAATAATCACCGTCTTGATTTTTTCAATCAAAACCGCCCGTCTATCGTCCATCAATTCGAGCCCTGAGTCGAAAAGTCCCGCTTTAAGTTCCTCACGTTGCTCATTAGAAATAGTTTCCATGATGTCTACTTCACCCAGTTCCACAACGATGTAGTGAAGTCCGAGTTTTTTCAGCTCTTCTTTCACTGCCATTTTGCAGCGGTTACTCACCATGTATTTGATGTATAGCTTCAAAAGATTTAAGTTTTTAGTAAATATACGTTGGTAAAGATACGCTACTTTATACCGGATTGGTTGCAAAATTCTGAAAATAAGTTACATAATTCACACATTTGCAACCAGCAAGCAGCAAGCGGTAAATGGCAAGCTGTTTGCCGCTTACTGTTTACTGTTGTCACTTTCTTTCACTATTTGCCAATACAATTCCGCTTGCCCTTGCACGTGTTTTACCAGCGAATGTTGCTCCTGAATCGAAAATGATGGATTATTATGAATATATAAACCTTTCAGGTATTCACGAAACTCTAAAAAAGAAGTATACAATTTAGCATTTAAATCGTTTGCCTTTTTTGAAACTATGAGGGACGGAGTCTGATTTTCTTTCCAAACCTTTACATTTACTTTTTGGGGTTTGACTTTAAAACTAAAAACCATTAAAACTGAAATAATTACAATGATCAAACTAAATAATTTCGTTTTCATATTTGTTATTTTATTCGCAAATAAATTTTCACGTTGCAAAGTTGAGGCAATTAACTGGTAGAAGTCTTACATAATTAGGACTAATTGTTACAAAATTCTTAGTTCAAATTATTCACTGATAACAGCAAATGTGTGAATCATGCAAGTTTCTTCAAAAGTTGTGTAACATATTGGATTTTGAACCATTTATATTTGCAGTAACTAATCTCAGTGCAATGAAAATCGTTATACCTATCAATAAAGCAAAAGAAATAGTAAAACTACGCACCCTTAATCTCGGCATTAAAGCGCAGGCTAAAAAAGAAGCTGCTGATAATTTTTTTACCGATTTTGCTGATGTAGTCATGTTTACAATTCATCTTATCAAAGAAACGTTTTCGCGTAAATTTGAAGTGCGTGAGTTCTTTCAGCAATGTTTTAAAATAGGATATAATACCCTGCCGCTTATTTCGGTTACAGGAACTATAATAGGATTAGTACTTACCATTCAATCGCGTCCGGTTTTGGTCAGGTTCGGAGCGGAAACTATTTTGCCGGGTATGGTAGCCGTATCATTAATCCGCGAAATGGGACCGGTTATCACCGCGCTTATTTGTGCAGGAAAAATAGCTTCGGGAATGGGAGCCGAACTTGGTTCGATGAAAGTTTCCGAACAGATTGAAGCCATGGAAGTTTCGTCCACCCATCCCATGCGTTTTTTGGTAGTTACCAGAGTGGCAGCCGCTACATTGATGATTCCCCTTTTAATTCTGTACGCCGATGCACTTGGTTTAATAGGCAGTTGGATTGGAGTAAACATAAAAGGCAGTGTTTCATTTATATTATTCTTTTCACAAGCATTTAGTAATATAACTTTTATGGATTTTTTACCCGCGGTGGTAAAATCATTTTTCTTCGGAGCAGTTATTGGATTGGTGGGCTGTTACAAAGGATATAATGCCGGGCGTGGTACCGAAAGCGTTGGAAAAGCAGCTAATTCAGCCGTAGTACTTGCTTCGCTGTTGGTACTGATTGTTGACATGATTGCAGTACAGATAACTGATATGTTGGGAAAATGAGAACAGAAGAACAAATAGAAACAATGGTATTGGATTCTCCAAAAAAGAATTCCAAAGAAGCCGTTATTGAAATAGATAACCTGTGTAAATCATTTGGAGATCAGGTGGTATTGAAGAATCTTTCTTTTAAACTGTTTGATGGCGAAAACCTGGTGGTACTTGGCAAATCAGGTAGCGGAAAATCGGTTTTAATAAAATGTATAGTAGGTTTATTGCAGTCGGACAGCGGAAGCATTCTTGTTTATAATCAGAATGTACCGACTATGAAACACAAAGAATTAGATGAAATACGTCAGAAAATAGGTTTTTTATTTCAGAGCGGAGCTTTATATGATTCCATGACAGTAAAAGAAAACCTGGAATTCCAACTCCGAAGAATAAAAAAGCACCTGAAACAATCGGAAATTGATGCGAAAATTATTGAAGCGTTAGATAATGTCGGACTTTCGAAAGTGTTGAATAAAATGCCATCACAGCTATCAGGTGGAATGCGGAAACGAATCAGTCTGGCGCGAACCATTGTGGTCGATCCATTAATCATGCTTTATGACGAACCGACTACCGGACTCGATCCGGTAACTTCGGACGAAATAAGCTCACTGATCAACGACATTCAGAAAAAATACAAAACTTCATCGATCATTATAACCCACGATATTGAGTGCGCCAGAATGACGGCCGACCGCCTTATCATGTTGCAAGATGGAGACGTTTACGAAAAAGGATCTTTAAATAAATTCGAAAAATCGACGGATGAATTGATTCGGGCATTTTTCAAGTGAAAGTTAAATGTGCTAATATGATAATAAGATAATATGCTAATGGGTTAATGTCTGTAGTGATAATTAGCTTATTAATCAATAAAGTAAACTTTGAATATCTTTAAATTTCATTTCAACATTCATCATATCAACTCATTGTCTTATTAGCATATTGGCACATTATCACATTGGCATATTGGCACATTAATAAATTAACATCATGGATACGCACACTCAAAAATTTAAATTCCGCTTAGGCCTTTTTGTTGCCGGAGGATTGGCAATATTCATTCTGGCCATTTTTATCATCGGCAAACAAAAAAATCTGTTTAATCCTGTATTCAAACTCACGGCTAATTTTCATAATGTCAGCGGACTGCAGGTTGGAAATAAAGTAAGATTTTCAGGAATAAATGTCGGAACAGTGGACAATATCCGTATTGTCAATGATTCAACGGTCAGGGTTGACATGTTAATCAAAAAAGATGTGTGGCAATTTATCAAAGCCGACTGCACGGTAGACATCGCTTCCGAGGGAATTATTGGAGACAAGTTATTAATTATTTCGCAGGGCAGTTCTGACGCTGATAAAGCAAAAGAAGGCCAACGACTTCAATCTACTGAACCGGTGGAAACTGTTGCCATTATGAAAAGTTTGCAAACTACAGGCGAAAATGCAGAAGTCATCACTGAGCAACTGGCCGAAATTATGACTAAAATAAATAAAGGTGATGGTACATTAGGTCGGTTAATTCAGGACAAAACTTTGGCTGAAAACCTGAATAAAACCATGGTGAATCTGAAAGAAAGTTCGAAAGGTTTGGACGAAAACATGAAAGCAGTAAAAACTAATTTCCTATTCAAAGGATATTTCGACCGCAAGGCTAAAGCGGCTAAAGATAAAAAGGATGCTAAAATAAAAGCTGCTGAAAATAAAAACAAATAAATATGAAGGGACAAGCGAACCAGCAGTCATGAGCGAAGCGAGTATTTCTAATCGCTTGAAATAAATACATCAAGCGATTAGAAAATCGCTTGTCCCTAATTAAAGCATATTCAAAAAACAAATCATATTTTGACTATATCAGTTTATTAATCACTATATTTGTCAATTATTCGAAATGTTTCCATTCTCAATAATCAGAGAATGGCATTTTATTTTTACAGTTTCTTTCAAATTACCTGAAATACTATGGAAACTAAGCCTACTAAAACTTACAGAACGAAATCCAATATTGGAAAATCCGAATTTCCAATTATTGGAATTGGAGCTTCTGCAGGTGGTTTAGAAGCGTTGGAGCAGTTTTTTGAAAATATGTCCAACGACACAGGGATGGCTTTTGTGGTGATTCAGCATCTCGATCCGAATCACGCCGGCATTATGCCCGAATTACTTCAACGGATTACCAACATGAAGGTTTTTCAGGCCTCAGATAAGCTGGTAGTTAAACCAAACCACGTATATGTAATTCCTCCCAATAAAAGTATGTCCATTCTGCATAGTGCATTGTTTTTGTTTGAACCAATTGAAACAAGAGGATTGAGACTACCGATTGACTATTTTTTCAAATCGCTGGCAAGTGATCAAAAAGAAAAAAGTGCCGGAATTATTCTTTCAGGAATGGGTTCTGATGGAAGTTTGGGACTGAAAGCTATTAAAGAGATGAATGGAGTAGTGTTAGTGCAGGATCCTAACAATGCGAAATTCGATGCTATGCCCAGAAGTGCAATTAATGCAGTAATTGTTGATATAATTGCAACTGCGAGCGAATTGCCACAAAAATTAATTGCTTGCTTAAAACATATTCCAATTGCCAGTTCTGAATCAATTTCCGACATAAAAAGCACTAGTAATCTCGAGAAAATTATTATACTCCTACGCGCTCAAACCGGACACGACTTCTCTCTGTACAAGAAAAATACTATGTTTCGGCGTATTGAAAGACGAATGAATGTTCATCAAATTGACAAAATTCATAACTATGTTCGTTTCTTGCAGGAAAACCCAAAGGAAACGGAAATACTTTTCAAAGAATTATTGATTGGTGTAACCAATTTTTTCCGGGATGCAGCAGTTTGGGAAAAACTGAAAACAGAAATTTTCCCTCAGATATTTGCCGAATTTCCTAACGGATATATCTTTCGGGCTTGGGTAACGGGTTGTAGTACAGGCGAAGAAGCCTATACCTTAGCCATAGTTTTTAAAGAAGCTTTTGAAGAAATAAAGCTTGAAAAGAATTTCAGTTTACAGATTTTTGCTACCGATTTGGAAGTGGATGCTATCGAATTAGCCCGAAAAGGAGAATATTCATCTAATATCGTGGCCGATGTTTCACCCGAACGAATCAGCAAGTTTTTTACATCTAATCAAAACGGTTTTAAAATAAATTCTTCTATACGTGAAATGGTGGTTTTTGCTCCTCAAAACGTGATTAAAGACCCGCCTTTCACCAAACTGGATTTCCTATCGTGCAGGAATATGCTGATTTATATGGAACCTGAATTGCAAAAAAGATTGATGACCTTGTTCCATTACAGCCTTAATCCGGGCGGTATCATGTTGCTTGGAAGTGCCGAAAATGAAAGCTCCGGTAACGGTTTTTTTACACAGTTGGATTCCAAATTGAAATTCTTTAAACGTTCCGAATTACCTAAAATACCCGAATTATTAAATTTCCCAAGTTCTTTTTCTCAAAGAAAAATCATATTAACTGAAGCTCAACAAAAACCCATGAAAGAAATAGAAAATATTCAAATACTTGTTGACAGGTTATTACTTCAGCGGTTTTCACCTGCCAGCGTACTGATTAATGACCAAGGTGATATACTTTACATTACAGGAAAAACCGGCAAATACCTCGAACCCGCTGCCGGTAAAGCCAATATGAACATTTACGCCATGGCACGCGAAGGTTTGAACACGTTGTTGACAGGTGCCATCCGCAAAGCAAAACAAAACTATGAACTGGTACAATTAAAGAATTTAAAAGTTGGTACAAACGGTGGATCACAATTTGTGGATGTTACCATTCAACAAATTGAGAAGCCGGAAGCATTAAAAGGTTCGATTATGATTGTTTTTTCAGATCTGATAATACCAATTCCCGAAAATCAAACAAAAAAAATAACAGGGAAGATCTCGTCAGCCCGGCAACAAGAACTTGAAAATGAGCTCCAACGAGCCAATGAAGAACTTCAAAGCACCCGGGAAGAAATGCAAACTTCGCAGGAAGAACTGAAGTCGACCAACGAAGAACTGCAATCAACCAACGAAGAACTGCAATCAACCAACGAAGAACTGACTACTTCGAAAGAGGAAATGCAAAGTCTGAATGAAGAATTACAAACGGTGAACGTGGAACTTCAAAGTAAAATAAGTGATTATGTTGTAGCCAACAACGATATGATAAATTTGCTCAACAGCACCGATATTGCCACACTGTTTCTGGATAAAGAGTTAAATATTCGTCGATTCACGGAGCAATTGTCAAAAATAATGAAGCTTCGATCTTCAGATGTTGGCAGAACATTTACTGATCTTGTTAATGATTTGCAATACCCGGAAATTGCCAATCATGCCAAAGAAGTATTACATACGCTTGTTTATAAAGAAACAGCCATTACCACCAATTCCGGAAATTGGTTTAATGTTCGCATTATGCCTTACCGAACATTTGATGATATAATTGACGGACTTGTTATAACATTTGTTGATATTTCAGTAGCTAAAAGGCTCGAAATTGAACTCAATAAAACGGTTGCTTTACTCCGCGAACATAACCTGTATAAACCATGAAAAAACAAGACAAAAGTGTAAATGAATCAACACTTCTCAGGCTTATTGCCGAAGAAGAATTGAAAAATGACAGACAGGTTTTATCTGATATAGCTGAATTTGATAATCGGAAGCTTATCCATGAATTACAGGTTCACCAAATAGAGTTGGAGATGCAGAATGAAGAATTGAAAACAGCTCATGACCAAGCCTACGAAGCTATTACAAAATATGTAGATTTATACGATTATGCACCTTCAGGTTATCTTTCTCTTTCGAAAGAGGGTGATATCATCGAGTTGAACTATTCGGCAGCTGCTATGCTCGGAAATGAACGTGCTCATTTGAAAAACAAACGATTCGGACTTCATATTTCGCACGATTCATTATATGCTTTTAATTTGTTGCTAAACAGGTCATTCATGCTCAACGAAAAAGAAAGCTGTGAATTGATTTTACTCCTCAAAACAGATACGGTTGATAAATCGATGTATGTACATGTTGATGCTCAACTTTCAAAAGACGGTACTAAATGCTTGTTTATTATGACCGACATTTCAGATTGCAAAAAACTGGAGATAGAACTCAAAAAAAAACTTTGAATTATTACGGGAACATAATCTTTACTAGCCATGAAAAATCAAGAAAATGACAAATCGGAAGCTAAAAAACTTCGTCAAAAGGCGGAAGAAGAATTGAGAACCAGAAAATCAACTAACACTTTTTCTGAAGTTGATAATCTGAAACTTATGCACGAATTACAGGTCCATCAAATTGAGCTTGAAATGCAGAACGAAGAGCTCGTAAAAGCCCGAGAACATGCCGAATCAGCTATGGAGAAATATGTCGATTTATACGATTTTGCTCCATCCGGTTATATTACTCTTTCAGAAGAGGGAGAAATTACTGATTTGAACTTTTCGGCAGCCATCATGCTGGGTAATGACCGGATTCATTTGAAAAACAAAAGGTTCGGGCTTTACATTGCTCCTGAATCATTAAATTTATTTAATGAGTTTTTTGAAAAACTATTCAAATTCAGAGAAAAACAAAGTTGTGAACTATTATTGAAATCTAGTTCTGATAAACCTTGCTATATTCATGTTGATGCTCTCGTTTCAAATGAAACGAATAGTTGTCAAATTACCATGATTGATATATCCGAACGCAAAAAAATGGAAATAGAATTAAAAAAAGCGTTGGATCACTATGAAGAGTTGAACAGATATTTTTTGGATCGGGAACTTAGAATGATTGATCTGAAAAAGGAAATCAACGAACTGCTGATAAAATCGGGCTGCGAACAGGAATATTTAATATAATTCAAGGAACAAGCGACTTCCAGGTCGCTTGAAATATAGACATCAAGCGACTTGGAAGTCGCTTGTCCCTTACAAAATCTTATCCTAATTATTTCTAACTATTTTTCATATTTACAGGTTGTCCTGTTGTTTCCAGCACATTCCACCACAATTCATCATTCATATCAATTCTTTTTTGCTTTGCAACCGCAATCGGAATAGGTAGCAGTGTAAATAAATGGTTCCAGTGTCCAACCATAAAATCTGTTTTACCGGCCATAGCAGCATGAACCGCATTTTGAGCCAATAATCCACAAAACTTACTGTCGTTAGGATTGGCCGGAGCACTACGGATAATGTAACTGGGGTCGATGTATTTAATGTTTACAGGAATATTTTCCAATTCAAACTCCCGACTAATCATTTCTTTGAGATAAATACCAATATCCTTATTCTTAATGTTTCCGGAAGCATCTTTTACAATCGTTTCATTTTCAAAGAATTTTTGTCCTGCACCTTCAGCAACAACAATTAATGCATGATGCCGTTCTTCCAACCGTTTTTTCAAAACATGTATAAAACCTTTTGGGCCATCCACATCAAAATCCATTTCAGGAATTAATACAAAATTGGCTTCCTGAACAGATAGTGCTGCATAAGCGGCAATAAAGCCTGAATTGCGTCCCATTAGTTTAAGAATGGCAATGCCGTTATATACACCCCGGGCTTCATTGTGTGCAAAACGAATTATTTCACTGGCAATGCCAAATGCTGTTTCGAATCCAAACGATTTATCAATCAGATCTATGTCATTATCGATGGTTTTGGGGATTCCACCAACTACAATACTCAGATTCCGTCGGTTTATTTCCTGGTAAATGGCATGAGCTCCATGCATTGTTCCTTCTCCACCGACACAAAAAAGGATATTCACTTCCAGTTCGACAAGTCTGTTTACAATTTCGGTCACATCCTGTTTCCCTCGCGATGAACCCAAAATAGTTCCACCAAAAAGATGAATTTTATCAACACTTTCCGGAGTAAGTTCTACAATAGGATGATTAAAGCTGCTTATAAAACCTTCAAAACCGTACTGAATTCCGATTACGTTGTTTACTTCATAACGGTAATGAAGTTGATATACCAGGCTGCGAATCACGTTATTAATACCGGGACAAAGTCCGCCACAGGTAACAATAGCCGCTTTGGTAGTGGCAGGATCAAAATAAAGATGCTTGTGCGGACCGGCTTTTTCAAACGAAAAAGGCAACTTATCATTCCGAAGGCAATGTTTCATTACATCCAAGGATGAGTCCAATAAAACCCTGTCGTTTTCAATATACCTGAAAGACAAACCATCCGGATGAAAAGTCGGTTTCAGAGGCGATTTTACAGTTCGTTCGCCAAGTTCTTTTACAATAAAATCTTCGTGATTCATGAAATGCTATTTAAATAAACATTGTTTTGATTGAGTTCAATCAGATTCACAAAGTTACTGTTTTTTTCGGGACTGAAGTATTATGAAAGCACCAACAACCATTATGGCCAGACCTATAAATGGCGACCAACTCAGATAATGCGGTTGATTAGCTGTAATCTCAACACTTCCGATTTCCAACACTTTTTCTCGGGTAAAATAATTGAATGCTGTAAATACAGTCATTCCTAATCCTAAAATCATTATTACGATTCCTGCTATTTTCATTTGATTTAATTTATTGAATAAAAAATTTATATTTAGAATTTAACCAGTTTATAAAAAACTGTTTTGGTGATTTCGGCTGCAAAAATATACAGTGCAACAATCAGCATTAGCAATAAATAAGTAGTAAAACTAAGCGGACTGAATCCAAAAACACTGCCAAGTGGAGTGAATGGAAAAATGATGGTTATGGCAGCAATGGAAAGTGTTGCTATTAATAAGTATTTACCGGGTTTGCTTTTGAAGAATGGTTTTCGGCTTCGAATAACCAATACAATCATAGAGGCTGATATAACCGATTCCATAAACCAACCGGTACGAAACTGACTCTCGTTAGCGTGTAGTACGAGTAAAAGAAGTCCAAACGTAAGGTAATCGAACACAGAACTGACTAAACCAAAAGTAATCATAAACTTCCGAATGGCTTTGATATCCCAACGCCGGGGATGATCCACCATTTCATCATCCACATTATCGGTGGCAATGGTCATTTCGGGAAAGTCTGTCAACAGGTTGGTTAGCAATATTTGTTTTGGTAACAACGGTAGAAATGGAATAAAGAGAGAAATTCCAGCCATGCTGAACATATTCCCGAAATTGGCACTGGTGGCCATAAACACATATTTCAGCGTATTGGCAAAGGTCGTTCGTCCTTCACGAACTCCTTCCACTAACACACTTAAATCTTTTTCAAGCAATACAATATCAGCAGCATCTTTTGCAACATCGGCGCCTGTATCAACAGAAATTCCTACATCGGCGGCATGAAGTGCCGAAGCATCATTTATACCATCACCCATATAACCAACCACATTGCCGGCTTTTTTCATGGCAATGATAATTCGTTCTTTCTGATTGGGTTCAATTTCCGCAAAAACATTAATTGAACTTACTTGCCGGAGCAATGCTGCATCACTCATTTTGCGTAATTGTGTGCCGGTAATGATTTTATTATCCGCCAATCCCATTTTTTTGCTCAAACTGGCTGCAACCAACTGATTATCGCCGGTAATAATTTTGAGTGAAATGCCGAGTTTCTTTAAGCTGGCAATGGTTTCAGCAATGTTTGCCTTTGGTGGATCAAAAAGCGTAAGAAATCCAACAAACGTCATATCTTTTTCATCATCTTTTGTGATGGGCGAATCGGAGGATAATTTTTTATAAGCAATACCCAGCGTTCTGAATCCCTGATTACTGAATTCTTCAAAATTCTTCTGAATCTGTTTTTGAATCGAATCCAATCCGATAATTTTTCCGTCTTTTGTTTCCGCATTGGTACAAACTTCGAGAATGTTGACCAATGCACCTTTGGTTATCATGATGGATTCATTGTCATGCTTAACAGCAATAGTCAGACGTTTTCGAAGAAAATCATACGGAATTTCGGCTTGTTTTTTATATCCTTTTAAATCTATCTTTTTATATTTCACAATGGCTGCATCAATCGGATTAGTGAAACCGGTTTGATAATAAGCATTTTGATACGCATATTGAAACACGTTATCATTTGCTTCACCGCTCACATCCATTGCTGCCTGTACCTCTACAATTCCTTCGGTGAGCGTACCGGTTTTGTCGGAACAAATAATATTCATACTTCCAAAGTTTTCGATTGAAGCAAGCCGCTTTACGATTACTTTCTTCTCAGCCATTTTCTTTGCACCATGCGCCAGGTTAATACTGATGATGGCCGGTAATAACTGTGGAGTCAAGCCAACTGCCAATGCCAGCGAAAAAAGAAAAGCTTCCAAAACAGGCCGGTGGAGATAAACATTAATGGCAAATATCAAAACCACCAATATCAGTGTGACTTCACCCAGAAAATATCCAAATCGACGAATTCCCCGTTCAAATTCCGTTTCAAGCGGTTTGAGTTTCAACCGTTCGGACACTTTACCAAACTCCGTATTTTTGGCAGTGAAAACAACTAATGCTTTTGCGGTTCCGCTTACTACATGTGTCCCCATCCAAATTATATTTGTACGCTGTGCAAGAGCTGTTTCAGCCAGTAATACTTCCACTGATTTTTCGACTGGAAACGTTTCACCGGTAAGCATGGCTTCATCCACAAACAAATCATTCGATTCCAGCATCAAACAATCGCCTGGAACAATATCCCCTGCATTCAGCAAAACAATGTCTCCGGGCACAATATCTTCAATCCGAATATCCTGCTGCTTTTTATCGCGAAATACGGTTACATTAATCTGAACAATTGCCAATAATTTTGCAACGGCATTGGAAGCACTGAATTCCTGCCAAAAACTGAGTAATCCGCTAATAATAACTATGGTGAGAATAATGGAAGCATCAACCAGATTATGCAAAAAGATGGATAGGCAGGTTGCTGCTAATAAAATGAGGATGATTGGACTTTTGAACTGTGAAAGTAGAAGTGTAAATGCGTCCGATCGTTTTTGAGGTTTCAACCGATTGGGGCCATAGTCTTTTAGTCTGTCTTTAGCTTCATTCGTGGTAAGACCGCTAACGGTTACCTGAAGTTTTTTTAGTAATTCCGTTGTGGATATACTCCAAAAGGATTGAATATTTTGTTCCATCGCTCCTGTTTTTTAAATATTAAACGCCAATTTAATTCCTTGTATCAACATGTTTGCACCTAACACACCAATGATTAATCCCATGATTTTGCCAACAATGACGAAGTTCTTTTCTCCCACAAACCTCACAATATAACCGCTGTAAACAAATGCATAATAAGTCATTAATACTATGAGTGCAAAAATAAATATCGTTATTCCTATATAAAGAACGCTTGCTTTGACCACGAAGTTCATAGCAGTTACAATTGTTCCCGGACCTGCTAAAATAGGAATAGCCAACGGTGAAATGGCTAATCCATCATCAAAGTTTGCGTTTCCTTCGAGATGTGTATTCGTTTTCTTTGATTGAAGCATATCAAAACCAATAAAAAAGATCAGAATTCCTCCGAAAACTTTGAAAGCCGGAATGGTAAGCCCAAAAATCTGAAATATATACTGGCCGATGAGTATGAATGCCAAAATGATAAGAAAAGCTACAATACTGGCCGTCTTGGCAATTTCCTTTTTCTTCTTTTCGTCCTGTCCTTCCGTGAGTTTTACAAAAATAGGAATATTAGCAATCGGATTCATAATGGCAAAAAATGCCATAAAGACTGTAAGAGAATATTCCCAGAATGTTAACATACTCCTGAATTGATTACTTATAATACTCTTTTACAAACACATGCATCTGTGCGTCGCTCATTCTATCGGTGTTTACCAACTTTATTTTTATATCATTTAAATGATGATGCGCTTCCAACGACTTATATAATTCATCTTTAGCATCATTAGGTCCGAATAAAACAACCTGCTGATAATACCTTATAATATCGCTTATTTCAGTGAAATATACCTTTTGCAAATGTTGCTTTTCAGTCCATTGAAATCCACATAAATGACCATCTTGTTTATCAATAGTATCCGTTTCTTTTAACCCCGAAACGATATCCCTAGAAATTATCTGGTTGTTTTCCAGTTCCATTAGGAGTGCATGTGTCAAATCCATGCAAATACCCAGTTGTTTGGTTGATTGGTTCATTTGTTCATCAGTTAATTGGTTAATTGGTTAATTGGTTTATCAGTTAATTGGTTAATTGGTTCATCAGTTGATCAGTTAATTGGTTGATCAGTTAATTGGTTGATCAGTTCATCAGTTGATTTATCAGTTAAAGGATTATCAGTTCATTTGTAATTCAGTTTAATTGAAATAGTCAAACTACCAGTTTGCTAACTAACTAACTAACTAACTAACTAACTAACTAACTA
>Ga0209123_1001195_pt1 | contig 26898 bp, 23 predicted proteins | sample BarGraIncu00431A_FD_184500 | JGI IMG/M metagenome (GOLD analysis project Ga0209123, IMG submission 184500) | Arctic peat soil microbial communities from Barrow, Alaska, USA - Barrow Graham LP Incubations 004-31A (SPAdes) (version 2) | ecosystem: Environmental > Terrestrial > Soil > Wetlands >...
TTAGCAGCATCAAGCTCGGCTAGGGCCATGGATAAAAAAGATGCTTGCTTTTGGTTATTGCCTTCAAGGGCCACTTTATCGCCTGACGCAATCAATCTCTCAAGTACCGCCACAATATTTTCCGTTGGTATGATACGTCCCTTCGTAAGTTCTGCGACACTCTTAAGCTGTTTTCTTTTATGATCACGCCTTGTTGTCCATGAGCGGGTTTCCTGTCTGTTTGTCATGATAACTCCCCTTTCCAATAGTTAAAAGAATGGCAATTGTCCCCTCTTGCAGAGATTGTCAAATGCCATCCATCATTTACTTATCTAAGTTAAGAACCGCCGCAGTGAGTAGCTTAGCGCGTTCAAATAAGCTTTCCACCAACGCGTATTCTTCCTTACTGTGATTACGTCCGCCCTTTACGCCCATCCCACAAACAGTTGGCGTTCCTGCAAGTACCGTATACGCTGAATCTGCCCCGCCACCAACCTTTTTCTGGAAAAGTTCGCCTAAATTATTTTCTCTTGCCGTTGCCTGTACCAAGGAAAATAGGCCTTCCACACCAGCGGTTGTCTCCATGGGCTTAAAAATGGTACCAAGGGTAAGTTTTGTTGTTGTACCTTCCACATATATCTGCTTAGTTATTTCCTCAAGTTGCTGCGTAAATACAGCAATGGCTTTTTCCCTACTAAATCGCACATCAATTTTTATTTTAGCATAATCAGGTGTGGCATTGGTCACTGTACCGCCTTCAACAACACCTACATTAAAGGAGGTGCCTACTGCCCAATCTGTCAGTTCCTCGACAGCCAGCAGTTTATGGGCAATTTCTTTAATAGCACTACGCCCATTTTCCGGATCATTGCCAACATGGGCCGCTATGCCGAAGGATTCCATGGTGAAAATGGCCACGCCTTTACGCCCAACCACGATCCCATCATCCATAAAACCTGTTTCACAGTTAAAAGCAGCGACAGCGCCTGTTGCCTCCTCTTGAAAAATGTCAGCCGCATTGGAATATAGGTGACCGTTTTCCTCATCCCCTGCTAGCAGCACTTTAAAAGGGCGCTTCTGATATCCTGCCGCCTGCAGTGCCTTTATCGCATATAGAAAGGCGACAACGCCGCCCTTCATATCTAGAACACCAGGGCCATACGCCTTGCCATCCTTAATGGTAAAAGGGCGCTCCGTTGCCGTGCCTTGTTTAAAAACCGTATCAATGTGGCCGGAAAAGATGACAGGCGCTGCCATGCAGTCACTGCCGATTTCCCCAATGAGGAAACTCCCTGCCTCTTCGTACTCCACAAGCCTGACCTTAGCTCCCATACCTTCAAGGATTTTTTTAATCACTAACTGCAGGGCATTAATGGCTACGGTATCACTTGTACCACTATCGTGATTAACCAGTTGCTGCCAGAGGTTTAGCATTTTATCTCTATGCTCATCAATAAATGCAAAGGCTGCTTTTTTTTGCATATTCATAGCCTCCATTACTTAAATATATCCCTCGCTACCATCAGCCTGTCAATGGCCTTTTCATCCACTGTATAGGAAACGCCGTTGTTTTCATCAGGGACAATGAGCGTGCAGCGATCGGTAATGTTTACTGTCGGTATGGTAATATCTTCGTCAAAATACCTATTACTGGCCGCAATGTCATTGGCCAACGTAAAATGTGGCATACTGGCCAGGGAAATATTTTGCACCCGGCCAATACCAAGCTCTGTCATACCGCCTACCCATAGGGGAATGTCATGCTCCAAACATAAATCATGGATCTTGATGGATTCGCATATACCGCCTACCCGGCTTGATTTCACATTAATGACCTTACAGCTACCCAGCGCAATGGCTTGCCTGGCTGATTCCAGCGAAACAATGCTTTCATCAAGGCACAACCGCGTTTGAATTGATTTTTGCAGCACGGCATGATCAATGATATCATTGTCTCCCAAGGGCTGCTCGATATAGCACAGGTTATATTCATCCATGGCTTTGAAAAGATCAATATCTGCCAGCGTATAATCAGAATTTGCATCAACAGTTAACGTAATATTGGGATAATGTCGGCGTACTTCCTTGATGACTTCAAGATCCCAACCTGGACGAATTTTTATTTTCGTCCGGTGATACCCCTCGGCAAGATATTTCTCGATTTTTTTAAGTAATTCAGGAATTGTTTTTTCAATGCCTAGGCTGACTCCCACCTGTACTTCGTCACGCGTCCCGCCGAGTAATGTCTTTAGGGATTTCCCCTCACGCTGAACCTTGAGCTCCCATAAGGCGTTTTCCACAGAAGCAATGGCTAGACGATTGCCTCTAATAAAGGATACCTTTTCCATAAATTCTTCCGGACCGCTGACTTCTTTGTGTAATAGCAGCGGTACCAATATATCTTTAATGATATGATGACATGTACCGTTATCTTCTGGATTATACAAGGGAGCATAAAACGCCTTGCACTCCCCGTAACCAATGAGTCCTTCTGAATATATTTTTACCAGCAAGGCATCTCTTTCCACAAAACGGGTAAAACTAGTTTCAAAGGGATGAGCAAAGGGGACTTTCACCCGGATAATATCCATGCGATCAATTTTCATATCCGCTTCCACCAATCGAATTTATCGAATAAATTCTTTTTTCTCATACGTAAAACGTTCCAGGAGTTCTTGAACCGGTTCAAACCCAATGCCAGGTTTTTCTGGAACCTTGATCATGGCCTTTTTATCAATTGTCACCCCAGGTGACATAAAATCATGCTCATAGTAACGGTCAGATGCTGGGACATCACCAGGGAACTGATAATTCGGCAGGGATGCCACCGAGATATTATGGGCCCGACCGATACCGGTGTCAAGCATGCCACCGCACCATACGGGTATGTTATGTTGCTGACAGAGATCGTGAATCTTACGAGCTTCAGTCAGACCGCCAACCCGAGCCACTTTGATATTAATGGTTTTCATGCTGCCAAGCTCAATGGCCTTACGGGCATCCTCCACAGAGTGGATACTTTCATCAAGGCAAATGCGCGTCTGCATGACTGATTGCAGTTTGACATGATCGATAATATCATCATCAGCTAAAGGCTGTTCAATCATTAAGAGATTAAGCTTATCAAGTTCCTTAAATAGCTCTAAATCCTTTAAGGTATACGCCGAGTTAGCATCCGCCATCAGCATAATATCACCAAATTCCTTGCGGACAGCCGATAAATAGTCAATATCCTTACCTGGCTTAATCTTAACCTTAACCCTGCGGTACCCTTCCTTCATATACTTTTCCACAGTCCGCACAAGCTCTTCTGGGCTCTTTTGAATGCCTAGGCTAACACCTGTTTCGATTTCATCCCGTGTGCCACCCAAGGCTTTAGACAAGGAAACATTTTGTTCTTTTGCATATAAATCCCATAACGCGCAGTCGATGGCTGCTTTAGCCATCTTATTCCGGCGAATCCAGGCAAACTGTTCATGCATCTTTTCTGGCGTGGAAATTTCGTCGTTACTGAACAGTGTGGGAATCAGGAATTCCTGAATGACATACCAGGCCGACTCCGTTGTCTCCTCGCTGTACCAGGGTGCAGAAAAAGCGGAACAATCCCCATAACCGACATGATCCTTGCCGTGAATTTCGACCACGATGAATTTTTTCGAACGAGTAATGCCAAAACTTGTTTCGAAGGGTGATTTTAGCACCATTTCCATTTTGCGTACTACAACTTTTTTGATCTTCATGATATGAACTCCTCCTCAACTATTATATTGCACTGCTTTTTCTGTTTTTGATTGTAAGACTTGTCAGCGCCGACAGACAAGCCGCGCCGATTAAGAACCAAAACGCTGCATCATAAGAACCATCGTAGGCGGAAACCATTAAACCAATGAGCAGAGGAGCAACAAAGCCGGCAGACTGCCCCCCCATATTTATGACCCCTGAAGCTGAGCCGGCAACGGACCCCGGCAAGAGTTTCATCGGTAAGGCTAATGCTGAAGCAAAAACAAAGGATTTGAAAAAGTACACTAAGCTTTGAAAGCCAATAACCAGCATAACGGTTTCTGCGGTATACATATAATATAAGAATATGGCAGTCAAGATGGCCGACGACACCAGCAGGTATTTTTCCCGGCCGTCAAAGAAGCGATCCATAACCCAGCCGCCTATAGCCGTCGCAATTCCTGCTGCCACAAAGGGTAGCGGCGTTAAGAGTCCCAGTGATTTCAGATCCATATGACGAACAGTCAAAAGATAGGTGGGCATCCAAGAATCCAGTCCTTTATTAACAAGGCTAAGGGCAAACCAAGCAATTGTCAACTGCCAAATCAGTGGCATTTTTAATAGCTCTTTCATGCTGATTTTCGGTTCTCCGCTGGCTACGGCATCTTGCTCTTCTTTCATCGCCGGTTTTACTAAAAACCAATAGATGGCAATAAATGCAATACCTAAAATACCAAAGGCATGAAACATACCTCGCCAGCCGAAGTACATCAATAACGGAACAACCATAAGTGGCGCAAGTGCGCTGCCTACATAATTGGAAGATAATAAAGCGGCAGTCATTTTAGGCCTTTCTGCTTTAGGAAAATTTTCAGCAATCCCTTTTAATGCCGATGCCGCAAAAGGCCCTTCACCAATACCAAAGATAAAACGAATCACAATCAGTGACGTCAACGACCAGGCATAACCTGTACCAAGGGTGAAGACAGACCATACAAACAAGGCGCCGATAATGGCTACTTTTGAGCCAAATTTATCGGCAAGCCACCCGCCGGGAATTTGCATGATAGCATAACCAACAAAAAAAGTACTAAGCACGACCCCCATTGTTGAAGGATTTAAGGCAAATTCTTTACCGATTGAAGCCAAGGCAATATTAATGGCCACACGATCCACGTACGCGATACAAAAGCCGAGATAAAGTAGGGCAAAAACAACGTATTTATTGGTTGGTGCGATATTCTTGATTTTTTCCATGTCAGATACCCTCCATTTATTAATAATAATAAGTATTTTTCTACAGAAAAAGCCGTTAACACAGATAATCGTGTCAACGGCTTCATTGCCAATGATATTTAGTTACTCAATCACAGCATTTGTTTCATTTTAATAACCTGCAGGTAAAAAATGAATCATTAGGCAATATCCTTGCCCTCGAGTATCTATTTCTTTTGATTGATTAATGTTATTATATACTGAGCTATCATGTCTTTAATAGCCCCTTATTCTGTCCATAAATATATTTGAAAAAGGTGATTGCATTGAAACTAGGCATCCCTGCACCGATTGAATTCGCTGACAAAATTATGCAGATTATTATGGCTGAATTTCCCCAAATCCAGCCAGTACTTTTTCCCTATAAAACATTTATCGAAGCCCCTCTACTGATTAAAGATCAGCAAAAAAATTTGGATGCTTTGTTATTTGCCGGCAAAACCGCCCTCGCTTATACGGAAAAATATGTCCACCCTATTATTCCGTGGGAATATCCCTCCCGTGACGGGTCCTCTTTACTGCAAATACTCTTAAAAATCAGCCTTGCCAAACAGCATTCCCTTGAGCACCTAAGTATTGATATCTTTGACAAAAAGCAATGGCAGGAAACTTGTGGGGAATTAGGGACAAGCTCGGTAAATGCTATTATCTATCAGGTCCCTGATCACCCCTATGAAGAAAATTATGTCGATCAGGCCTATACCTTTCATGAGCAAAACTATCGTTATAAACACGCCTCGTGCTGTATTACTGCTTTTTATGCCGTATACCAACGGCTTACGGCTAAAAATATCCCCAGTTATTTTCTACTACCTACGGGTAGCGCCATCCGCCAGGCCCTGCACAAAATTGTCTTACATCACCTGGTGCATATCAGCCAGCAGAGCCAGATTGCCGCTCTTTATATTCAAATTGACCGCCCTAATGAATATTCCATGTTTAATGATGACGAATATCAGTATATTATTGAACGAACGAATGTTACACGGCAAATATATATTTTTGCCCAGCGTGTTAAGGCTGCCGTCGTTGAAGTCGGCGTGCAGGAATTTCTTTTGTTTTCCACTAAATATTTGTTAGAAAGCGTCACCAACAATTTTGGCAACATCGAGCTGTTACGTGCGGTGAAACGCAATACCGCAAGTACCATCAGCCTAGGCATCGGTTATGGCCCTACGGCACAAGAAGCCAAAGCCAGCGCGCGGCTTGGCATGCAGCGGGCCAGCAGTATTGGCGGCAATGCCGCTTTTATTGTCTATGAAAAAACGCAAACCTTTGGTCCTATCAGATACTCTGAAGGCCACGAGTCACCTGCCCATGACGCCAAAATTGACGAGAAATTTCTCGCCATTTCCGACAAAACAGAAGTGAGTGCCAGCACCATATTCCAGCTGTACCGTATTAGTAAGGAACAGGGTAAAAATCAGTTCACCTCAGGGGAGTTGGCTGAACTTCTCAACGTTAGCCCCCGCACGGTCAATCGAATCCTCGCCAAATTAATCCAGTATGAATATTGCTTTGAGGTAGGCAAACGTTCATCAAATAAAAGTGGCCGCCCCAAACGAATTATTCAGCTGGCGCTGCCATAAAATAAGAGGGGCATTCCACAGCAGAGCTTTCTACTGTGGAATGCCCCTCGTTTAATAAATTGATTTGGAAACTCCCTGCTATTATTGATAATCAATAATAGCAATACCATAGCTTGTGATCATTGCTTTCATCGTTGCAATTTTTTCGGCATCAGGAGTTGTGAATACCTGGCATAACTCCCCTCTGGCGTTATGCTTTGCCTCGCCTAAATGATGATAAGGGAGAAGTTCTACTCCTTTTACCTTGGTATGTTGCTTTATAAATTCACACATGGCTGTAATGTTTTTTTCACTGGCATTAATTTCTTCCATTAAAGGTACACGTACAATGGTATTAGGCTGTAACTCGGCGATACGGATCACGTTTTCAAGAATGGGCATATTGCTAACACCAGTGACTTGTTGGTGAATACGATCATCCATATGCTTGATGTCAATAAATACTCCATCTAATAAAGCAATGATGTCCTTTCCTTGCTCCCAGTCAAAATAGCCGCAGGTCTCCACCGCAGTATCAATCCCAATGCGGCTACAATTCAATACCAGTTCCCGCAAAAAATCCAGTTGCATAAATGGCTCACCGCCGGAAAAGGTTACTCCCCCGCCTGATTCCCGGTAAAAAACAGCATCTCTTTTAATGACCTTCATCACTTCTTCTGTTGTCATCACAGAGCCCATTTTTTTTCTAGCGCCTGTTGGACAAATCTCGGCGCATGCACCGCAGCCGGTACATTTCTCCCTGTCAAAGCTAAGTCTTCCCTCATTTAGACTGTTGGCGCCTACTTGGCAGCCAGCGACGCAACGTCCACAACCACTGCAGCGTTCCTGAAAATAGAAGATCTCAGGATTGCTGCTCCACGACTCCGGATTAGCGCACCACCGGCATCGTAGGGGGCAGCCTTTGAAAAAGACAGTACTTCTCACACCTTCGCCGTCATGGATTGACCAGCGCTGGATTTGAAAAACCGTACCTTTACATGGTTTCATAGGTCGTTCTCTCCATAATGGCATTTTGCGCTTCCCGCGACAAATTGACAAACTGAGTGCTGTAGCCTGCTACCCGCACAAGGAGATCCTTGTAGTCTTCTGGACACTCCTGAGCTTTTCTGAGGGTTTCAGTGGAAATTACATTAAATTGTACGTGAAAGGCTCCAAGGGAAAAATACCCTCTGATCAGTGCTGCTAAATTTTTCAGACTGCGCTCAGACTGTAAGAGTTCGGGCGCCAATTTAATATTCATTAGCGTGCCGCCGGAATGGATATCATGATTGATTTTAGCCACAGAACGCATAGCAGCCGTCGGGCTGGTAAGATCAGTACCCGCATGGGGTGAAACACCTTCGGTCAAAGGACTCCCTGCTTTGCGACCGTCAGGTGTTGCGCCAATTACACTGCCTGCCGGGATATAGTTGGATATCCCCATAAAGGCCGAATTAAATCGGGAACCAAAATAATCGGTATAGGATTGTACTTCTTTATTGTAAAAGTCGGATATTTCGCAAGCAATGTTATCAACATAGTCATCATCATTGCCATACTTGGGGCAGGCAATCGCTGCTTGTCGGAGTTCATCGTAACCTACCCAGTCAGCATCAAGGGCCTGACATATTTCATCAAGTGTATATTTTTTTTCTTCAAACACTAATTTTTTAATCATCGCCAACGCGTTGGCGGTATCTGCAATACCAATGCCTGTCAGCACAGGACCCAAGTTATATTTTGCCCCACCTTTGCTGAGATCTTTCCCCTTGTCCATACAACCGTCAACCAATAGGGACAGATATGGCCTTGGCACAATTTCAGCATGAACTTGCTGGCAGGTAAGGGAACCGATGGCCGAATGTTTGACAAGATTAGAAAGTTGCTTAAAAAAGGCGGTTTTTACTTCTTCATAACTTTTAAATTCAGCTGCCGGTTTTTCGACTAAACTTAGTAACCCTTCATAAATACGGCTTTTACCACTGTTTAAGGCAAACTCCATAGCAGCTGCTAAATTAACACTCACCGCTGATGTCCATTCACCGATTTTCCTAAAATGGGGCACAACGCAGCCGCAGTTACTCCAATCACGAGCATCTTCTGGTGAAAGTCCTGCCGCAAGCAGCATATCTGATCCCACACGGTCATTATGCACTGCCGGAAAACCTGTGCCAACACGAATGAGCTTGCAGACTGCTAAGAGAAATTCATCAGGACTGTCAGGATGAATGCGTACACTCAGACCTGGCTGATGTGTTTTTACATTTTCTGTAGCTTTGAGGCACATATAGGAGATTTCATTTGTTGCGTCCCGCCCGCTACGCGTCCGACCGCCCAATGTCAAATTTTGAAATGAATTGTAGCCAGCAAAAAATTGAGCCGTATTGCTGGAAATCGCCCATACCCATTCCGAAAGCTTAATCCATAGGGCTTCAATCAGTTCCTGGGCTTTTTCTGGTGTAATGGTTCCTGCGGCAATATCCTTAGCATAATAGGGATACATATATTGATCAAAACGGCCCAAATTGAGTGCCAGGGAGTTCTCTGACAAAATAGAACCAAGCTGGGTAAACCATACGGCCTGGATGGCTTCATAAAAGGTCTCCGGCGGATGTTCAGGCACGCGATGGCACACGCTGGCAATTTCCATAAGTTCGGCTTTACGCTCTGGGTCTTTTTCTGTTTTAGCAAGCTCTACAGCCTGCTCTGCATAACGTTTTGCTAAAATAATAATACCGTCGCAAGCCAGTACAGCGGCTTGGTAAAAGGCAATTTTGTCTAAACCCTCAGGTGTCACTGGCTCAATCTTTGCCAATTTTTCCAGTGCTTCTGCCTTAACCCCACCGAAACCCTTTTTAAAAATAATATCCTGATAGTCGGCGGTAACCTCGCCCACGGCGCTGCGCCATTTTGAATCATTATCAATAATACCTGTATCAATTAAAAGCTTCCCTGTTTCATCATTGATCCGAGATAAAAATGTTTCTTCCAGCGATTTTCCTTTCCAGTACGGGAACACTTCTGTGCGCAGTTTTTCCTTGGCTTTATCATCAATACAATAAGGATCTTGGGACCTTGTCTCAAAGGAATCCATTTCTGCATTTACCCATTGCCAAGAGTATTCCGGGCAAATGATACCCGATTTACGGAATTCACCAATCGAGCCAATAATGATTTCTTGGTCAAAAATAGTAGTCGGTATGCTCTCGCACACCGCTTTAAACGCTTTTGATCGTCTAATGGTCACCGTCTCGCCCTCAGTTTCCTGATGGGACGCTGTAAAGGCCAGGGCACGCTTTATACTGATGGCTGGCTTGGACCTAATATACTCTGCTTTGAAATCTTGTATTCTCTTACTGGACATAATATATTCCCTCCCAAATTTCTCAATTTCTCTATATAATTTAATAAACCTACAATAAATATTCGATTTTCGAAAATATACTGTAAGGATAGGTTTTGTATCACAAAATATACCCTTACAACGGATGACTTAGATAACCAACCAACCTTACACTTGCTGCCGTTATATGCTCCCGCAATAACCTTTGGGCCGCTTGGACATCTCCCTGGGCACAGGCCTCAAGTATGGCGCGATGTTCTTGCTGGGAATCTTTTTGATAATGCATGGCTGACAAATATAAACGCATATAACGTTCCACATTGTTATGCATGTTCTGAATCAGCGACAAAAGCTTAGGCCTGTTCGCCGGCCGGTACAAAACTTCATGAAACTGCCAGTTTAATTCGCCCCAGCGTGTACTGTGCTGTTCAGCATCAATGGCCGCTAAAATCTCTTCTGCCTGGCTGACATCTTCTGGCGTCAAATTCGGAATGGTCAATTCTAGCGCCCCCAATTCCAAAAACAAACGAATGTCAAAGATCTCCTGCGCTTCTTCCGCTGTTAACTCCGTGACCGTCGCCCCCCGATTGGGATAAAAGCGCACAAGCCCCTCGGCCTCCAAACTTTTTAACGTTTCCCGCAGCACACTCATACTGACATTAAATCTTGAAGCCAGTTCGTCTTGCTTGAGCTGGACACCGCCACTAAGTTCACCTGATAAAATCTCTTCGCGCAGAATGCCGATCAGCATCCCCGGTAGTGTACGATATGAACTTTTTATCTGTGTTTTTAAATCATAATTTTTCATGTCCTTATTATACAATGAGATCTTCAATAACAAAATATTATTTTCGATTGTATAATGTATTCATTCGAGAATATTGTTTTATCTCCGATCAGCACAAAAAATTCAGGCTACCTACTCATAAGAACAACGCTGAATCATCCTTTTATAACAGAATCAGCGCGGACTACCAGCAATCTTATACTTTGATATGGGAATAGATTATTAGTTTATTCCTATACTACGTTATGCTGCGTTAGCGGCATGGGAGTTTCTGATAGAAGTAAAAAAACATTTGAAATACCAGTAACGTCACTGATTCTCAGATGCCTTATTCAACCCCTACTCCTTCATCTCACACCCGCACCACATATTAGTCTTACTCATGTGTTCCTGCACAGTATTAAGCTTTTCTCCAAACCGTTGAAAAGGTACAACTTCCTGTTGCAGCAAGAAGCGTAATGTATCCTTGATACACGGGTCATCGGTCAAATCAATAAGATGCTCATAAGTCACCCAGCCCTTTTGCCCAGCAGCCAATTTCGTGGTTTGTTTGCGAGATAAGTTTTTATTTTTCACCACTCGTATATTTCACGTTTGGCCATTATACCTTCCTACACAATTAACTAAGATCATAACTTCGTTGTATAAGCTCATTTGCTTTTCCCAATTGTGCTTGCTCACGAATACGAATTTCCAAATCTCCAGTTCCCCAGTGTCCGATCCCTCTCATATCACGAGTAAAGCCATTCTCCATAGATACGCTGTCCGGATCTACTTTTACATACACCACCAACTCATGATCTCTAGGATGTACTTCAACACATGCGAAGTTTTTAAAGCGTTTAAAAACAACTTGTTGCTTTCCGATTTTTTCTGTTACATCATCACCAAGCTGAGTACAATAATCCTTAAGTATTTTATATAAATCTTTCAACGTCTCCGGCGATCCATCGATAAACTGTTGCACCGTTTTACCACTGCTTGTAGTAGCATTACTTTCTTTATTGGTTTCATATTCTGTAATTGTACTGTTTTTTTGACTAATCACGGCATTTACAAGTTCAAATAACAGAAGATCCTCCCCATATTTCACATAACGATACAGTTCAATATTGCGATTTATTTGTTTTACTGCATATTCATCATACTTGGTGAAATTTCCCGCAATACATAAAAGACGAGCTCCGTTCCAATCAATCTGGTTTGCCTGCCCTCGACCAAATTTATTTAAGACTAGCAATTCAAATTCGGCCTTATGGTCAAGAAGCCAATCCAGATAATACAATCCTTGATTCATCACATTTTCATTTAGACTACGTTTATATTCTACAATTACTGGACAATTTGTACTATCAATTCCCAATGAATCGATTCTCCCCCCATGCACTCTCCCTGTAGAATATTCACTGGCAAGAAACGAGATGTCAAAAAAAGATTCCATATTGTCTTCGATAAGCCTCTGTAACTTTGCTTCCAAAGGAACTGTTAAACCGACCAGAGCTTCTACTTGATCCCCAATGCGAAATAATTGGATTGACGATGACATCGGTATCCCCACCTCGATTATATCTATTCCGTGATTTTTATAAACCATTCATGAGCAATCGTTTCATTATGCATATACGAGTACTCCCTCATTGGCTATTTTGTATTCCATAGTTGTCATAAGGATTGATCTTTCATTAAAATCTTCATTATCGTATATCAGTAAATCTATCGGCATATCCACACCATATATCATCGTTTTCCTAATCTTGCGTAAAACATCAATTTTACGTAAACCTTGCAAAGAAATAACGACGCCTAAATCAAGATCGCTTTCTTCCGTATATGTATTATCTGCATAAGAGCTAAATAAGTATATTTTTTGCGGTTTATACTGTTTTGGATGGCAAGGATTGCATGCTCCAATACACTTCTAGCATTTACTTTCTGTTGTCCTATATCAGCACCGCCTTTTATTTATATTTTATCATATTCCTAAGGTATTTTACTCTATTTTAGGCAATGTTATGATCTCTTCTTATATTTCCTTCACCCTCCACTGACGTGCCTCCAGAAGATTCAGCCATCTCATAAAGTTACTCACCAAATATTTGTGTCCTCATAGCCATTTCTTCTCTAATTTCTTCTGGGCAATCATCAAAAGAAATAATTCCCTTCGCTAAAGTATATGGCAATATCATCTCTGGTGGTACGTTTATATATCTACTATAAAGTTTTTTTGCTGGCCCATTGTGAAATTGATGTATGGCATCTTCGAGCTCCCATGCTGTAATTTCCTCTTTGCCCCACAATTGAAACTGCCCTGATAATGTTTCCAACTCCAAACTCAGTTCTTTTTCATAAGCTTTAAACATCAACTGTCGCATTTGCTTATAACAAGCTTTTGAATAATTCATTCTTCATCACCCCTTGCAACTTTTAGGAAATTAATTTAGCCTTCAGCTCTATCTTTTATAATAACCAGCACTAAAATATCTTGATGATCCCTTAGATTCTTGGATTATTTCTACAGCAACCCTTTCTTCTTTTCTGCCCAAAAACTCTGTTTCTAATACAATTCTTTGCTTTCTATGAAATAGGACATATCTCCTGGATTTTACAAATTGAAAAGAATAATATGCGAGGGTTACTTATTCACTGTCATACTCCTGCCTATAGAAAAAGCATCTAAAAATCCAGTAATAACACTAATTCTCAGACGTTTTTATATTCCCTATTCCTTCATCCCACACCCGCACCACATATTAGTCTTACTCATATGTTCCTGCACAGTATTAAGCATTTCTCCAAACCGTTGAAAATGTACAACTCCCCGTTGCCACAAGCGTAATGTATCCTTGATACACGGGCCATCGGTCAGATAATACGATGCTCATAGGTCACCCGGGCTTTTTGCTCAGCGGCCATATCCTCCGTGAGATCCGCAATCGGATCACCAAGACAGGCAATATAAGAAGCGCACCAGGATGAGTCAAGGATGAGTCAAGGGACGGTTCTTTGACTCATCCTTCAACTCATTTCACCTGACCCGCTGGACAATATTTCTTCCAATTTGTAAAAGATCTGCGATTTCACGAATTGATAAATATGATTGCTTTTTTAATTGAGAAATTAATGTATTCCGTATTGTTAAACCACAAGCCTCTTTTATATCTATAAGATTTGTATTCCTCTCCTGCAAATAGTTCGCCACAAATTCTCTAGCCTCTTCCTCACTTTGTATGGTTTTGTCTCGTCTGCTAACTTCCTTATATTCTATAAATAATTCTGTACTGTCTTGACTCGAAAATTCAATAAACATTTTCACTGCATTATCCGTACTTGTAGAGAACATACCCAGAATAAACGCTTTCCCACTATCACTTTGGTTATCGATGTTTTTACTTATATAATCATTATAACTACTCCATTTATATTCTGAAGGATTACTAACTAACTTAGCTTTGACAGGATTATTATGTATGTATCTAACTGTCGCCAATAAATAGTTATCATCTTCAATTGCTCCACTTTTAAATCTATCCTGGAATAAGTGACCTATTCTATCGTATTTTTTATTAAAATAGTAAGCATAGCTAATGTTAATTCGTTGCATAATTCGGGAAACCTCACCATCTCCCTCATTTAGCAATAGATGAACATGGTTGTCCATTAAGCAGTAAGCATAGATTGAATATTGGTTATCATCATTCTTGGCGGATAAGATCTCAATAAATTTTGATTTGTCTTCATCATCATTAAATATTTCTTTTCTTTCATTTCCCCGAATCATCACATGATATATTTTACTCTCACTTATCCTTCTACTCTGCCTAGGCATAATGTCCACACCTTCTTTTTTAGATAAATTCATTATATCTTAAAAAGAAGGATGAGTCAAAGAACCGTCCCTTGACTCATCCCTGTAGAAACGGTATTGCGTGAGCACTCACAACTTGATGCGATGCCACGCTGACTTATTCCTTGGCTATGTAGCCTAAGGATTTCTCGATAATTAGTCATGTAATGATCTCCCTTGAATTTATTTACACTGGAACAGTGCATAAATTCATTATACAGGGAGATATAAATAGTGGCTCTATTTGAGAATATTATTCATATCCTCGGTTAAATCCGCAATCGAATCACCTAGACAGGCGATATAAGAAGCGCACCATGGCACACCGTTAGCATCCAAAACTGTCATAGATAAATTCATTATATCTAAAAAAGCGTATGAGTCAAAGAACCGTCCCTTGACTCATACGCTTACTTATCAGATTCTCTTTTCACTTAATTTGATCACGCCAAGTTAACTGTGTTTCTCCACTCACTTCCGCAATTGCTAGGAACTTACCATTTAGTAACGGATTAGTAAATGTGTAGTCTGAACGTTTATGTAAGCCTCTAGTTTCCTTTCTTTCTCGCGCGGTGATACAAATTAAGCGACCTATTTGTAGAAGATCAAAAGATTCCAATGCCCTCATTAACTCATGGGATGTTTTCACGCCTACTGAAGTTTTTGCTTTTTTCTCTAACTGTTTTAAGTAAATTAGAGCAGTAGATAACAAGCTATCAGAACGCACGAATGTTACACCGGCATAGTCATTCATAATTTGTTGAACTGCTGCATTTAAGTCTTGCCATGGCTCTCCGTTCTCACGAGATAATAAAGTATCACAAAAAGCACTTTTCTCAACGACAGTGGGATGGTTTATCAAATTTTCTGTAGTCAAATTAATAGTTCTTGCATATTGAGCAGCATTTTCCCCTGCGATTCGTCCAATGACCGCCGCACCCGAAATATCAGCACGGAAGTTTCCTACTTCATCACCTGCTGCGTATAAGCCTAGTACATTAGTAGCTGCATTTTCGTCAATTTCAATACCTCTACCAATAAGAATTGGCTCATATCTTGTAAATTCAACTTTATGCTTTGTGAGATCTATACCCTCATGCTCCATTGCATCTAACAATGCAGTATCACCTTCGCACTCTAATCCCCACATCATATATTCTAAATCCTCTTTGGAGGTTTCAGAGCAATCCATATAAACAGGTCCTGTTCCATTTTGCATTTTATCTGTAAATACAGAATGCCATACGTCCGCGGTAATATCACCTAACTCTCGTGTAGGTTTTGTAACAAATGGACCAACTGGTTTCCCTTCTGGGTCATTTAACACCCCAATCCATGTAGCTTTCCCACAGCGCGCAAAATATTTAGGACCGGCATGGGTATTGGGAATTTCAAGATTAATTAACCGGGCCCCCACTCTATACGCTGCAGCCCTCCCGGCACCTGCATTAGCAGGGCAATGAGCTGTATTAAACATCTGAGTTGGTGTAATCGATGGATATAACCGACTTGTATTTCCTGTTGCTGAAATAATGGTTTTTGTACGAAAAATCACCAATGAAGGTTCTGCCTCAGAGATAGCTAATCCCACTGCACCGATAATTTGATTTGTACTATCAGTTAAAAATTCAATAATGGGTGTTTTATTTTCTATGTGTACTCCTCGTTTTAGGGCCTCATCGGTGAGTATTTTTTTCTGGTTATAACCATTATATTTCAAAAAAATTCTTTTTCGTCCTGGATATGCATGACCATTGAATTCCCACTCACCATGGGGTTGCATATCAATGCCCCACTTATGCCAATCTTTTACAACTTCAAAAGATCGTTCTGCAAATACCGTTTGTATTTTAGGATCAGCATTACCTCCCACAAGGGACATGTTATGCTCAATCAAATATTCTTCAACTCTACACTGATGATACTCAGGAATATAACAAGTAAAATGATCGTTTCCGGTTGCCCCAGACCCACTTCTTCTTGTATCTCCTTTATCTGCAAGAATAACTTTTGCCCCACTATCAGCCGCTGCAATAGCCGCCATTAAGCCGCCAATACCTCCACCGACGACTAATACGTCACCTTCTAGGATTTGACTCTTAATTTTACTCATTATCCTGACCTCCTGTAACGGCTGCATCTCTATATAATAAAGACATCTGCAAGGGTAATTGTAAATGTATCGCTTTTGCCGGACAATCAATGACGCAAGCATTGCAATGCCAGCAATCTTCTTTATAAATTGAGACAGGAACAGTACCTTTTTTTACTGGGCCATATACATCAAGCCCACATACCTCTGCGCATATTCCACACCTGATGCATTTTTTCCCATCAATAATTGGCGGCATAAAATTCACATTCCTTCTACGATTATTTTTTCAAGGACTTATTTGCTTCTTCATAATAGCTACCATCAATCCAAGTATCTAAATCGGGTTTTTCTCTAATTAACTCATTTGAAAACAAGAATGTAACGATTCTAGCAAAGGCTTTCTTGGCATGATCACCTGACGCAACGTTAAAATCCACTTTTTTATTAGGAAATAAAATTTCCAGGGCATCTGCCGGGTAACCCGATTTTTCCAAAATTGCAATTGCTTCCTGACTATTCGCTTTTGCATATTCGCCAGCTTGAAGTAATGCACTTACTACTGCCGTAATCGCTTCTTTGTTCGCTTTTGCATATATAGTGCGAGCAATAATTCCGTGACTCCCCTTCCATTCTGCGTTATTTGCCCCGGAAAGTATGATTGTACCTTGTCCTGACTTAACAATTTGCGCCTCCTGCACTGCAGAAAGCACGGCTGCATCAACGGTTTTACTGATGATAGCTGCTGCGGCATCCTGTGATGTCATACTTACAAATTGAATATCATTAATGGTTAAATTATTGGCCGCAAGCATATCTGCAAGGGTTTTATGCATATATGATCCTTTTAAGGTTGCAACTGTTTTCCCTTTTAAATCTTGGATAGACTTTACATTTGAATCCTTGGGTACAACAAGTGCGGCATCATTAAATCCCACCTCGGCAGCAACTAAAATTGTATCAATACCGTTGCTTTTGGCAATTGTTACCGGCACATCACCTGAAGATGCCATATCAATACTACTCCCAGCAATAGCTTCATTAATGGCTGGACCTGCGCCTGTAAAGGGTACTGTCTCTAGCTTGTAGCCTACTTTTCCTAACTCTGTTTTTAGAAAGCCTTTTTCTATTGCAATGGCCAGCGCATCATTGGGGAAGGATTTACCGCTATCGACATAACCAATTCTTATAATTTTTTCTGCGGATTTTGTACCTGCTTCACTTGTACTCGCTGTACTTTGACTTGATTTTCCTGCGCAACCACTAACAAGAACTCCTAAAACTAATAGGATGGCCAAAAACATATTTTTTTTCATACTTTACCCTCCATCTTTTAATCTTCTAAATACAGACTTAATTTCTAAAGATAATATTCAAGGTCACGTTTTTTAGATTCAAAAAACTCTTTCAATATTTCTTCCTTGAATAAACTAAAGTAATGACTTGTTCTCTTGCGCGGACGTTCCAAATCAATATTAAATATTTTTTTGATGGATGCTGGTCGATTAGTATTAATGACAACACGATCACCTAAATAAATTGCTTCATCAATGTCATGTGTAACAAGAATCATTGTCGTTTTTGCCTTTTCCCAAATCTTTAGTACTTCATCTTGCATCTGTATTCTTGTTAATGCATCCAACGCGCCAAAAGGTTCATCCAATAATAAAATGTCTGGTCTGTGTACAAAAGCTCGGGCAATTGCCGTCCTCTGTGCCATACCTCCCGATAATTGATGTGGATACGCCTTTTCAAATCCTCTTAGTCCGACAAGCTCAATCTGTTCTCGTATTCTACTTTTCTTTTCCTCTTTATCTAGATCATAGAGACCAAATCCAATATTTCCCTCGACCGTCATCCATGGCAGAAGTCTATGGTCTTGAAAAATCATTCCTCTATGTACAGTGGATTTTCTCAGGTCTTGATCGCCAAACAATATTGTACCTTCCGTATAATCAACGAGTCCTGCGATAATTTTTAGTAATGTGCTTTTACCACAACCACTATGTCCAACAATACTAATAAACTCTCCTTCTTTAATAGCGAGATTAATATTATCAAGCACTTGTATACAATCAGAGCCAACATGGAAGCTTTTACTCAAGTCATTAATCTGTAGGTCATACCCCATTTCTCCAACCCTCCATTATGCCCTTTGCCATTTCAGCACATATTTTGCTAATGATTTAATTGCGAAATCCATTAAGCCACCCACGCAAGCAATCAAAATCATATAAACGATGACTAGATCAGATTGCATTAGGTTCCGAGCATCATTAATTCTATATCCTACTCCTGCGGTAGCTGCAATCATTTCTGCCGCCACAATCGACATCCATGCTGTACTTGCTCCAAGTCTTAAGCCAACAAAGATAGATGATAATGCGCCTGGCAAATAAATATGTAATAAAATATCCCTTTTTTTGATCTTATAAAGTTTTGCAAATTCTAAAAGTCCTTGAGGAACTCCTGCTATACCATTAACTGTATTTAATAAAACTGGGAAAAACGAACCCATAATAATTAAAATAACCTTTGAAGCATTACCAATACCAAACCATAAAATCAAAAGTGGAATCCAGGCCAGTGGTGGAATCTGTCTTAAACCATTGAGGACAGGGTCAAACATTCTTTTCACTCTGGGAAAAATTCCCATTAAAATCCCTGCAATAAGTCCTAATAAACTTCCTATGATATATCCTTTCAATACGATGGATAATGATGAAATCAAATCCTTTGCCAATAACCCGTTCGTGAAGTTTTTGACAAATGCACTCCAAATTTTGGTGAGAGGTGGCATTAAAATTGATGGGAATATTCCACTGCTGCTCAAGTACCACCATAGGATCACTAAAATAACAGGAACAATATTGCTGCTAATTATTTCAACAATTATTGAAACCGCCTTTTTTACTGAGTCGTTTTCATCTTTCTCTGTTCCATAATTTAACGCCACACTATTCACCTCCACACTAACTATCGTTACTTTTAATAGTGACTTATACATGTTCTCAGGGGATGGCATACAAAAAAAAGCCGCAAACCTAAGCCACCATGATAATGGTGTTCTTTAGGTCTTCAGCTTTCTGATCAACCAAAACATATTCTAATTATCTAGAATTATAACAATGTCTTGACCCATATGTCAACTCTAATTTAAATGACATCTGCTTAATATTTTTACTGTTTTGCAAATGCCTTCCTTTCATTTCATTGCTACTCGTCTTCCCGCCCGCACCCGCACCATACATTTTTCTTGCTCATATATTCTTGCACCGTATTGAGCATTTCTCCAAACCGCTGAAAATGTACAACTTCCCGTTGCCACAGGAAGCGTAATGTATCCTTGATACACGGGTCATCGGTCAGATCAATAAGATGCTCATAGGTCACCCGGGCTTTTTGCTCAGCGGCCATATCCTCGGTTAAATCCGCGATCGGATCACCAAGACAGGCAATATAAGAAGCGCACCATGGCACACCGTTAGCATCCGTCCAAAACAGACCATGATTGTGCTGAGCATATTGGCCGGCCCAACCAGCATCTTCATAATCCTTTGGCGAAGCGCCCTCTACTAATTTGTATACAATAGCGGCGATCATTTCCATATGAGCTAGTTCTTCGGTACATTGATGATGTAAGTGATGGTATTAATATTTTATATCCCTAACCAAAATTGACAAGTTAACAGCTTTGCAATTTTTAGAAAATCCCAATTTAGATGGTGGAAGCGATCCGTGACCTTGCAAATCCGTCCTATTTAATGACTCAGAGGCACTGACTTTTAGAATCTCTTTGCAAGACAGCACCACCGTCCATCTAAGATGTAGAATAGGAAGATCTTAGCTATTTTTTTAGAATTAACTTCATTTCATCTCCTTGTCCAGTCTTGGCAAAACCAAGCCTCGAATAAAGACCATTTATTAATCGTTCTTTAATACTTTATATTTATCATGCTAATCACTTATGCTTTCATAACAAAATATCATTTAATTCGACCATTACATTCCTTAAATTTTTCAAGTGATTCAAACGAACAATTTTTCCAAAAAACTGAACATCCTCCATAACAAGACTCAAAATATTTACATAATGAACAATTATCTGAAGGTAATTGACTTAGCGAATCCATAGTATTTTTATATGGATTTTCCTCAACAATTTTCTCAAATTCCTTGTACGTCGAAAAGTCTTGTCCAAACTGTCCCATTTTGTTTTCAATGTGCATACTACATGGTAATAAATTCATTTTTTCATCAAATGTAATGCCATTCCTTTTAAAAATCTGACATGGTGATGCTAATCTTCCTTCTAATAAAGATAACTGTTGCTTTGTATAAACACACAGCGGGAAACTATATTCAACCCACCATTCTCCTTTGGTTATCAAATTCAAGTGGTCAATTTGTGAAACAAATGCCTCAATCAAAATTAGAGGATTATGCTCTTCTAAATATTCCAAATCGCTTGCACTAGATTTTTCATTATCTAACACAAATGTAAATGAAAATTGTCTTGCACCACTATCATAAGCTTTTTCTATTGCTTCACAAAAAGTATAAACATTATAATGTGTCAATACCATAGAACAAGTAAATTCTATTGGTAAAACTGACAAATTACATATTGCTTTTAATTGTTGCGAAAAACAATCTCTCCCTACTACTTCACAACATTCTTCGCCATCTTTACCCTTGAATGATATATCAATGTAATCCAATCCATTATCTACTAACTCTTTGCAAAAATTAAAATCTGCTAATTGTACCCCATTTGTTGCTATTGCAGCAAGCATATTATTTTCTCTGCTTTTAATATATTTTACAACATCTATAATTCTAGGATATAAAGTGGGCTCTCCACCAGTCAAAACGACTATTTTAATTTCTGCCTCATTACAAAAATCAACTATTTTTTTTATGTCTTCATATTCAATTATCTCATTTTCTATATAACCTGTTTCTTTTGCATAACAAAAACTACATCGCAAATTACAATTACGTGTTATAGTTATAATACATTGATTAATTTTAGTTTCACTCAACATAATTCTCCTTTAAAATATCTTTATATATATTACTCAACTTTCCCAGCACAGATTAACGAATAAAGCTTGAATAAATCTGGTTTGGGAAATAATCCAATTCTTCAGTTTACTTTTTATAGTTTCGGTATTCGCTGTTGCAAGTCCAGTAGCAAGCTCAACAAAAAGCGTCATTAAACTTCTAAGCGTATCAACAAGCTCTATATCCTAGATGTCATCACATCGCAAAAAATAACATTCCATACCCTGGTAATCCACAGAAATATTGCAGGTATGGTTTTTTTGATCTGCTCGGTTGTTTATTCATTGGAATAGCCGTATTCTATTTGAATGATCATTGCAAAAAAGCCATACGGGCAGGTTTTGCAATACATGACCTTTAAATCCTTTGAACAGTTTTGCATATTCTGTTTCGATTTCATTCCAGTCAATGAGTTCTGCTTTTTGTACCCAGCGATTCGCTGGATTTAAATGCATGCCAACGGGCTGGTTAAAATCTTCAAATGTTATCTGTTTAGACGGAGTTTTATACATTTTCATCACCTGCGTGCAAAGGTTTTGAGTATTTTCCCGCAATACTCATGCACTTATTATACGCCTTATTGGCTTTAAATTCAGCTACTATGCGGCTTTTCGGTTTGTACAGTAGACATTATATTAGGTTTTTAAAGGACTCCCCAAACTTTTGAAGGTGGGAAAGTTGAGTATATCAAGATTATATAATGATGATTCTCTATTCTTAAATACTTGCTCAGTCAAACCTTGTGCAACTACTTTTCCTCCCGCTTTTCCACCATTGATTCCAAAATCTATAACATAATCTGCGAGCTTTGAAATAAATTCAATGTTGTGTTCAACAATTATAATAGTTTCATTATTTTCTTGCAATGAAAGTAATATACTTTCTAGTTTAGAAATATCGACATCATTCAATCCGGATGTTGGTTCATCAAGAATATATAAACTACGTCCTACCAAACAATTCCCCAATGCTTTCGCCAATTTTATTCGTTGTGCTTCACCACCAGATAAATTCATTGACATTTGTCCAAGTTTCAAATATCCTAATCCCAATTTTATCATACTAGTTAATACTGAAAAAACTTTTTGGGATGCAGAAAATATTTCTATAATGTCAGAAATAGGCATATCTAAAACTTCTTGAATTGATTTTTCATTATACTTTACTGATAAAATTGTTTCATTGAATCTTCTACCTTCACATTCAGGGCAAGTAATATATGAGCTCGGCAAATAATTTAATTCTATTTTTTGAAATCCTGTTCCTTGACAACATTCGCATCTTCCACCTTTTACATTCATGCTAAATGCCGATGCTTTGATTTTCAATTTCTTTGCAAGTTCAGTTCGAGAAAATAATGTACGTATTTCATCAAATATCTCTAAATATGAAACTATGGTAGATCTAGGCGTTTTACCAATTGGAGACTGATTAACTTTTATTATCCTTTTAACTACATTTATTCCGCTAAAATAATCGCAATAAATATTTGTTTTTCTTTTAAAGCATTTGTCTATAACCGTTGTTAATGTCGATTTACCTGATCCAGAAACACCTGTAATACATGTTATTCCACCTAAAGGGAATTGTACATTTTGACTTTTTATATTTCTAAAATTAATATTCTCAATATCAAAATATTGACTAAAATTTTGATATTTCTTAAAAGAAATTTTATACTGATAACCAGAAGTCATATAATTATGTTCCATAATATAACCTCCTTCTGGCCCTCCTTTGGGACCTAATTCAACAATATTATCTGCTGCATATATATACCGCTTATTATGCTCTATTGCAATTACCGTGTTACCCCTATCAATCAAATCACGTGTGGATTGTATAATATTCGTAATGTCCCTATAATGCAACCCCTTGCATGGCTCATCTAATATATAAATAATATCTTTCAATGAACAATTTAGCTGTGTTGAAATACGTACACGTTGTCTTTCGCCTCCTGAAAGTGTTGGAATTGTCCTATTCAAACATAAATAGGACAATTCCAATTGAACCATCGAACTAATCTTACTCATCATACTTTTAATTAACTGTGAAACTAGCTCTCTTTTATTTTCTAATACCTTTTCATAGGCAAATTTTTCTAGCCACGCACTCAAATCTTTTAATTCCATATTCTCTACTTCATAGTAATTCAGACCATTTAGTTTATAGTCTAAAATCTCTTGTCTTAATTTCGATCCACCACAAATATGACATGGTATATCTTCCATATATTTTGTATAGACATTAGCAGACAGCGAATTATCTACTTGCGTTACCTTCTCCATAATCATTGAAATAACACCTTGAAGAAAAATGTAATGCTGCTTTCTACGTTTACCTTCTTTATAGGAAATTTTACACTTAATTTTTTCATCTGAATGTAACAATTGATGCAATTCATTTTCACTCAGTTCAGATATTTTTTTATTTATATCAATCCCATAACATTCGCATAATGCTTGCAAACATTTCTGCTCTTTACTTTCGTCCCCTCCCTTAAAAAATAATATTGCTCCATCCTTTAAAGTTTTGTCCTTATCTGGAATCAATAGCATTTCCGAAACTATTGTTTCTACTCCAAGACCTGAACAATTTGTACAAAATGATTTCGGATTATTAGAAGAAAATATATTCTCAGAAATTTCATTATTGTTATCACTATTAACAATTGCAAATAAAGAACGCAAATAATATGAAATTTCTGTTGTAGTTCCAATTGTGGAACGGGGATTAACGTTATAATAGTTTTGAGAAATATTTAGCGCAGGGCGAAGATTTTCAACACTTTTCACTTTAGGCTTGTTCATCAACTTCTGTCCATACATATTTCCTGACATTCCTTCAAGAAATCCTCTTTGACTTTCAGCATAAATTGTATCAAAAACCAACGAGGATTTTCCACATCCTGAACAGCCTGTCACACATGTAAATGCATTTAGAGGCAAGTCCAAATCAATATGTTTTAAATTATTTTCGTATGCATCTCTAATCATTATTTGTTCCATATGCTTTACAAGTCCTCTCATCCTCTAAGATTTCAATGACTATTTATTTGATATACTCATTAACTTTAGAATGCATCTTAGATGCAATTTGACAATGAAAATCATTGATCTTAAAAGCATCACCATTTTCATTAGAATTACACATCATACAAACTGTACAATATCCTCTATACTCGCATGTAACACATTCCAAAAAACTATTTCGTTTAATCTGTCGCAAATCCTTAATTTTTTCTGATGTTTCCCATATCTCTTTAATGGAGTTTCTGTTCAAATTTCCTATCTTGTTTGTCTGCCAACCTACGCAAGGAAAAACTTCTCCTTCTGCAGAAACGCATAAATAATACCTACATATTGTACAAATCGGGTCATTGGCTGTAAATTCACATTTATCTCTAGCAATCTCATTAAGCGTCTTTGCATATTCTTCTGATATTTGTTTATCGAATATCTCCTCCACTTCTTCTAAAGATAAACGATTTACCAAATTACGATTAGAATTATCATATTCAGCAAATATTACATAATCAATTGCTACTTGTATATTATTTTTATTTCCCCATTCAATAACATCCATAAATGAATCTTTATTTTGTTTCATAATCGGGCAAGATATTTGAACAGGAATTCCTGCTATACACAATTTCAATACACTGTTTTTCGTTTTTTCAAAACTTCCTTCTACTTTAGTAATAGTATCATGTATGATCGGATTCATTGAATAAATTGATGTCTGCACCGAAAGAAGCGGATTTTTTTTCATTTCAGAAATAATTTCATCTGTCAACATTGTTAAATTAGTTAATACATTAACAGATAAATCTAATTCTCTGCATCTAACCAAAAAGTTCAAAAAATTCTTATGAAGTAATGGTTCTCCCCCAGATATGGTAACATTTATAACATTCATTGCACGACCATCTTCTATTATTTGATAAAATAAATCGGTATCTATTACTTTATTCTTTAACTCATGTGGGATATAACAATGAATGCATCTTTCATTACACTCATTTGCAATTTCTATATGAATACTTCTAAGAAAATCATTTTGATTAAAAATATCTCTAGAACAATCTTCTTTCACTACGACAGACTTCTCCGGGTTCCGCTCTATTTCGTCCAATATTGTAACATTATCACAATTATTACATTTATCTACTGATTCTCCATAACTTAAAAAACCTTCATCCACAAGTTGCATAAAAAATTCAACTGTATCCTGTTTTAATTCTTCATATTCTACACCTTCAAATATATCAAGTAATTTTTCAACTATATCATCTATATACTGAGGTTTCTTACTCAGTGAACTAAGCATGACTGCCGCACTTTCAGAAACATATTTTTCTCCAGGAGTAGGAACATCTTCATTCAAAATTTTATATCCAAACATACAATTATCAGTTATATATCCATATTCATTATATTGACGAAATAAAATTTTACTTTTAACTTTAAAATACATCTTATATATAAACCTCTCATCATAAGTATATCCCAACTAGTATTATGTTGTTATCCACTTACTCTTTCTATTTTTATTAAATGAGTAAATAACAAATTCAATTCATACATTTTATAAAACATTTTCACTCATTTTTCATCATATTAATTACTGTTTACTACAACATTCAAGAAATTATTTATCCGTGTAATTGTTATTATCGTCGCTGTCTTTCTACAATGCAAAAAGGACACAGCAAAATAAAATCACTGTGTCCCAAATTAATAGCATCAATCACTAGGCTAAGCTTTTTTGCTGCAAGGTCTACCACAAGGCGACCCACCACCACAAACAGCAGCACGAACCAAATTAGCATCCAAAACAACTGGTTTACGATATTTCATGTTAATTCCTCCCTTGTATAGATATATACTACAATATAACCAATTTTATAACATTATTTTACTGCAATCCCATTCAAAAAGCAAGTCAATGTGAACCACATCTAGCGAAAAATCCACAAAATTCGCGGCTTCATAAATATTCCGGATTTGATTGGTGTAGGCGATCCGAACCAGTCCTAATCCACCTTTTCCCTCTAACATAATCTTATAAAAATTAAATTTATTATGATAATAATTTAGTGTTGTATTTAACTTCAAAAATTAAAATATCATTTTCGTCATTGTCTATCATTTTGTTTACCCTTGAAGCAGTCTAAACCCATCACTGTGGCATTGTGGTGAAACTCTTCATTCGGTGATT
>Ga0209123_1001197_pt1 | contig 26881 bp, 24 predicted proteins | sample BarGraIncu00431A_FD_184500 | JGI IMG/M metagenome (GOLD analysis project Ga0209123, IMG submission 184500) | Arctic peat soil microbial communities from Barrow, Alaska, USA - Barrow Graham LP Incubations 004-31A (SPAdes) (version 2) | ecosystem: Environmental > Terrestrial > Soil > Wetlands >...
CTGGCCAAATTAAAAGGTGAATTTGTTTGGCATCATCATGACGACGAGGATGAACTATTTTTTATTGTAAAAGGAAAACTATTAATAAAGTTCAAGGATAAAGATGTTTTGTTAGAAGAAGGTGAATTTATTGTCATTCCGAAAGGAGTTGAGCATCTTCCTATTGCAGACCAAGAGGTACATGTAATGCTTATCGAACCTAAAACAACTTTAAATACTGGTAATATAGTAAATGAGAGAACCGTTGAAAACTTGAATAAAATATAGTTTGATAATTAAAGTATTAGCGTAATACTTTTTTTGTACCTACTAACTAGGAACGTGCCATGTAATGGAACTGATTTAAAGGAGTGATTTCGTGGGCGAAAATTCCAATAGATTGATATATGAGAAGAGTCCTTATCTATTGCAGCATGCCTATAATCCAGTAGATTGGTACCCTTGGAGCAATGAGGCATTTGAAAAAGATAAACGGGAAGATAAGTGTTCTCCAGTAGTGGTATAGCTGTTGCCATTGGTGCCATGTTTACTAAAGTAACTATAACTTTTACAGGAAAAACACAGGAGTTGGTGAGGATCATATCTACCATCTAAATTCAAGAAAACTAAAACCCGCGAATTCGCGGGTTATTTCTTTGTATTGATTTAGTTGAATAAAAAACTTTAGTACCTTCTCAAAACCCTAAGAATTGAATTAAATGTGATAAAATCAACTTATTAATGAATATTTCGTTTATTGCATTTTAGATTCAATTATGGAGGGAAACATGAACATAAAAAATTTATTTTTTCACATTCATTACTGCAATTGCAGGCAATCTTATGAATCTGAAAGATTGCCAAGAAAAATTACCAGAACAATTCAACATCATGAGCTTGCTTTTTTTACCGGGGGGAAGGGCAGTATTATAATTGAAAACAAAAGATATTCGATTAAAGAAGGTATGCTATTCTACATTTGTCCTGATGTACAACATTCGATAGAGATAGATACGACAGAACCCATATGTATTCGATCCGTACATTTTAGCTATACGCACGTGAATTTTAATGACAGTAAATGGGCTATTAGTGATGAAGTGAAAATGCTCCCATTGCACTCTGTACAAGAATTAAAGGATTATTATCATATTGATGATATATTTAAAAAATTAGTTGACAGCTGGAATGCAAAACTACCAGGATATGAGTTTATTACTAAGACTTTGTTTCAACAATTATTAATTGCAATTTTTCAAAATACAAGAAAGCAAAATCAGAATTACTCAACTTCCTTAAAAATGGAAAAAATCATTAAATATATGCACCAAAATATAAGTAATAGAGTGACCTTGACTGAATTGTCTGAGATGGTGCAGCTATCATCTCCTTATTTATCAAGGACTTTCAAAGAGACTACAGGATATTCTGTCATTGAGTTTTTTAATAAGATGAAAATTGATAAAGCAAAAGAACTTATTATCGAAGGAAATAAAGGAGTAAAAGAAGTGGCACAAGCACTTGGATTTACTGATGAATTTTATTTTAGCAGGATATTCAAGAAAATTGAAGGGGTAAGTCCCTCAGAATATTACAGCAGGAATGTCCATGGGGTTTAATATAGTGCATGGTATAAAGCCAATCTGTAGACTAAAATGAGGATATTATTGTTCATTATTATTGTGCAATAATTGATGTATAACAGAAGGAAGGCTTATATTCATGACGATGTGGAAAAGAAATTTAATCGTTTGCTGGTTTGGGATGTTTGTAACAGGTGTAGGAATGAGCCAGATTGCCCCAGTATTGCCGCTTTATATAGATCATCTCGGGATACACGATACGGCCTTAATTGAGCAGTTCTCAGGAATTGCTTTTGGTATTACCTTTATAGTTTCAGCGGTTTTTTCACCAATTTGGGGTCAGGCCGCTGACAGATTCGGGCGAAAACCAATGCTCCTGCGGGCAAGCCTTGGCATGGCAGTCGTTATATTTAGTATGGGTTTTGCACAGAATGTGTATCAGTTGATAGGATTAAGATTGTTGCAGGGAGTTATCACCGGTTATGGTACAGCATGTCTTACCTTGATTGCAACCCAGACCGATAAGGAACACGCTGGATGGGCTTTAGGTACCCTTTCAACAGCACCTATTGCAGGTTCTTTGCTTGGACCGATGATTGGCGGCTATATAGCAGAGTCCCTTGGTTTACAAAATGTATTTTTTATAACCGGTACACTGATGTTTGTTGCATTTATTACAACTGCTTTACTTGTAAAGGAATCTTTTACTCGTCAAGATAAAAAGGTGCTTAGTGTTAAGGACACATGGAATATTATTCCGGACAAAGGTTTAACAATTATCATGTTTGTGACGTCTTTTGTATTAGCCTTAGCATTATACTCTGTAGAACCAATCATAACAGTATATGTTGCCGAGTTATCCAGTAACACCAGTCATGTTGCAATGCTCGGTGGAATGGCTTTTTCCGTTTCAGGGTTGGCAAATATAATTGCTGCCCCAAGACTGGGAAAACTTTCTGATAGGATTGGACCACAGAAAGTTATGTTAGCTGCACTTGTAGCAGCAGGCCTTATTTTTATACCACAGGCCTTTGTAAAAGATCCTTGGCAGTTTATAGTGCTTCGCTTTCTATTAGGATTAGCAATGGCAGGGCTCATTCCTTCTGTTAATGTCTTAGTGAAGAAAATCACACCAGATTCTCTTACAGGAAGAGTTTTTGGTTTTAACATGTCGGCACAGTATTTAGGCGTATTTGTAGGTTCAATTCTAGGGGGACAGGTGGCGGCCTACTGGGGTATCAGATATGTATTTTTTATTACAAGCACATTGCTACTGATAAATGCAGTATGGGTTTATTTTAAGGTGTATAAAAAACTTAGCATAAATGAATTAACATGATACAAAAAGTAAAATGAAAAGGAGAGAAGAAAATGAAAGATTTAAAATCAGCAGAAGCTAAATTAATGAAAGCAAAAAAAACGGCGCTAGTAGTTATAGACTTGCAAAAGGGAATTGTGAACAGGCAAGGTTCACCTTATACTGCGACGCAAGTCGTTCAGAATGCAAGCAGATTAACGAATGCATTCGCGGAGAAAGGAGCTTTTGTAATTCTTGTAAGAGTTTCATTTGTAGATGGAAAAGACATGTTAAAGCTCAAGACCGATTCCCCAATTAATCCAGTACAATTACCAGAAGGCTGGGATAGTTTTGTGCCTGAACTAGCAAATACGAAAAAAGCCCATATTATTACTAAGAGGCAATGGGGAGCCTTTTATGGTACTGATCTTGACTTACAGTTAAGACGTCGTGGAATTGATACGATTGTGCTATGTGGTGTTTCTACTGGAATTGGTGTGGACACTACGGCAAGAGAAGCTTATCAACATGGTTATAATCAAATTTTTGTAGAAGATGCAATGACAGCTTCTACAAAAGAAGAGCATGATTATGTTTGTAATTATATATTTCCTAGGATAGGTCAACTAAGAACCACAGAACAAATAGTTTTATCATTAACTTAACTGTTATAGCTTCAATAAGTAAGAATACGCCCAGGGCTCTGCTCGCAAATCCTTCCAAAGTCCAGTAGTATGGATCAATTTTCAAAATCTGGATTGGAATTATTAGCATTTTCGGGCAACTAGTAGAATCGAAGCTTATTGTCGATCTTTTGGAAAACAAATGTAATAAACAAGATATACCCAAGTGTAGTCCATTTATCGCAATAATTTGGAGGGGATAGGAAATGGAAATCAAATGGTTTGGCCAATCTTGTTTTACAATAACATCCGGCAATGGAACAAGGATTGTAATTGACCCGTTCGACAAAAAAATTGGTTACCCTTTGCCGGATCTTGAGGCAGACATAGTTACTACCAGTCACAATCACTCAGACCATAACAACGTCTCAATAGTGCGAGGGGATTTTAAGCATCTAGACAAACCAGGTGAATATCTTGAAAGTGGAATTGCCATATCCGGCATATCAACTTTTCACGATAGTAAGGGTGGTATTTTTAGAGGAAAAAACATTGTGTTTAAGTATACGATAGATGATATAACCGTTTGCCATTGCGGTGATTTAGGTCATAAATTTTCACCTGAGCAACTCGGTCAGATTGGTAGTGTAGACATTTTGATATTGCCAGTAGGAGGACTTGCTACCATTAACGCCTTGGCTGCAGTAGAAGTAATGGAACAGCTAAAACCTGTTATTACAATCCCAATGCATTATAGAACAAAGGCTCTAGGATTGCTCGGCTATCTATTTAGCCCAGTTGAAAAGTTTCTGTTATTGTCGACTAGCGCAACAAAAACAATCAAAAATCTAAGCATAACAAAAGAAGATCTGGAAACATACCGTGGGATAGTAGTTTTGGATTACATGGCATAAGACGGTAAATGGTTTAAAAAGTACGTTGCAAAATTAATAAACCCCATTAAAGAAGAGAGGTTTTTCCCGCCGATCGCTAGCTCAGATGGCAACCAGTCTGAAACCCGTTAGAGCCAAATTAATTAGGTATAAGAGGTAGTATGCAACATACAATGGTAGTTTTTATCCTAATCTTAATGATCTTGTTTAGTATTTATCGAACTTAAAGCAACATCAAATACTGGTAATGTAGTAAATGAGAGAACAGTTAAAATTTTAAATATAATTTGATGGTTAGAGTATTAGCGTAATGCTGATACTTTTTTGTACATACTACTTAAGTGCCATGTAATGGAACCAATTATGGAGGTGCTTCCGTGGATAGAAAGCCAAATCAATTGATAAATGAAAAGAGTCCGTACTTGCTCCAACATGCCTACAATCCAGTAGATTGGCACCCTTGGGGTAATGAAGCATTCGAAAAGGCGAAGAAGAAAGACAAGCTTGTCTTTCTTTGTATCGGATATTCTACATGTCATTGGTGGCACGTCCCTCAAAGTAACACTTTTGATTATGACAGTCAGAAAAAAATGATATAAAATCTTGCCAGCTTAATGCTCAGACTAGTAGGATTCAACTTTTTTTAGAAGAAACATAATATATTACTACAGAAGTAATTCATCGTCGTTTATTAAATTTATATTGGAGTATTGTATATATAATAACACTAGTGATATTAAGTAAAAGAGATGTTGACAAAAATAAAGATAATATGGTACTATTCACTTAACGTTAACGTTAAGTGAAGGTGTGGACTATGAAGACTTATAAAATTGGTGAAATTGCCAAGCTGACTGATTTGACTACTAGAACGATCCGATATTATGAAGAGTTAGGGTTATTGGGCAAGAAGGAAAGTCGCGCCGAAGGGCAGATTCGCTATTTTAATAATGACGATATTGAGAGACTCAAAAAAATACATCAATTGAAAGGACTTGGACTTTCGTTGGAAGAAATTGCTCAGGTCATTGATCTTTACTTTACTGATGGGACTATTTTAGAGGGAAAACGCAGAGTTGTTGGAATATTAAAATCCCACATAGCGTCGACTGAGAAAAAAATTAACGAATTGAGTGCATTCAAAGAAGAAAGTGAAGCAAATATAGCCCGGGTTGAGTCAATTATGGAGCAATATCAGAAGGGGAAATAGTCCCTCCCTTTTTTTTAAACCGATATTAACGTTAACGTTAAAGTTAATAAATTATGAAAGGAAGAAACCAGATGATACCTTTATCTCTAACATTGAGTGGATTACTCGTGCTTTCTAGTTTATATGTACTCATTCCATTGCTAAATGTACTTTCACTAGAAATGCAATCGCCGTTGTATTTAGCGGCATATGCAAATACTGGATTTTCTTTATTTTATTCCATTGGCTTTTTGTTTGTTGGAGCCATGATCCCTAAATATGGAACTAAACGAATTTTGATTTATGGTATGTTTTGTTTAGCTATTGCAACTTGGATAACAGGATTTGTAAAATCGATGGAAGTGCTGATTTTACTTCGGGCTGTGCAGGGTTTCATTGCTGCAACTTTTGCTCCGGCTGCATTAACGTACATAGCAGATCACTATCCTCCTCAGAAGGGAATTGTAGTAATGTCTTGGGTCACAACAGGGTTTATCGCAGCGGGCATTGTTGGACAAATCATTGCCTCCATAGTGGAGGAGTACTTAGGATGGCAGTGGATTTTTTGGATACTGGCTTTCGCCTATTTGATTTTTGCTCTGCTAAATAACTTCTTACTGACTAATTCACCGCAGGTGTCTTCTAAGAAAGAAGACATACTACCGATTGTTAAGCAGTTAATGTTAAATGCTGATTTGAGGAAAGCGTATTTCGCAGCGATCACACTATTGTTATCTTTTGTAGCGTTGTATTCTTCATTAGATAAGTATTTGTTTTCAAAATTTCATTTAAATCCCCAAGAAGCTTTCTATATTCGCACAATAGGAATAGCGGGAATTGTCGGATCATTCTTCGTACCTAAACTGGCGAAAAAACTTCCTTTTCACAAGATTGTGGCATCCGGAATATCGATTATGCTGATTAGTTTAATCGTTACCGCTTTGGCTGGTTCAGCGGTATGGGTTCAAATTGCCTTGATTATTTTTGTTGCAGGGTTATTGATGACAATCCCTAGCATTATTACCCTTATCGGACAGTTGGCCGGAAAGGACCGGGGCATGGCTGTAACCTTGTATACATTTATATTATTTGTTGGAGCAAGTATTGGGCCGGTTGTAGCCAATGTAGGTGGTTTTCTTGCTGTGACTAGTATTCTAGTAGTCCTTTTAAGCGTGGCGCTTGGGGCTGTATTGCGAATTATGCCTAAAATACAGGAGAGTTGATTAGGTTGAACAAGCGGGTAGTGAGAGGCGGAATTGTCAGTGTGATGGTTATCATCTGGGTGATAGCTGTAGAAATAATACCACAGTCGTTTCTATTTGCCAATAAGGGGGAGACAACGATGAATTTATCTGTTAAAGACAATAGTGTTGTCCAGCAGGATATTATGTTAAAGCCTGATCAAATTCTGGGTCAGGTAAAGGCTCATCAAGCCTTGGAGTTTGCGCAGAAAGTATTAGATATTCCCGAGGGGTATGAGTTAAAAAATGCACAACGAGTATTACAAAATCAAGAGTATGCCTGGTTATTTCGCTATGAAAAAAGCAATGGTGAAAACAACGGTCTGCATGGTGAGCATTATTCGTTTATTGTGGCTGAAAATTCCATGCAACTTCTGGGCGTTACTTGGATGGATGGGAAATTTAATGAACATGAACTGCCAAGCAAAGAGAAGACTACAACAATAGCTTCGGTATTTTTAGACCGGATAGAGCCAGGACTAAAGGAGAAGTTGCGGGTTAATTTTATAAATAAACATGATGAGTCCATTCAAGTAAAGGATGACAAGGGCAAAGTGTTTCCCATTGTCGTCTCAGGGATGAAGTTTAAATGCTATAAACCTGATACTAATGATTATGCTTGGGTTATCGTTGGTAGTGGAGATAAAGTGATTACCTATGAGAGAGGAATTATCTGGGATAATGGCAGAGTGACAGAAAAATGGTTACACGACAGTTGGCTTGCTGAGAGGTAAGATAATGAAAAAAAATTAGGAAAAAAGAAATTTATCCTCTACTGTTTAGCGGGGTGTGTAATATCTATTTGGTTAGGTAATCTTATTGGTGAAACAACTGCAGCAGATAAAAGAGAGGATCAAAAAAATCTATTGGAAAACGCTGAGGCTTTTGTAGCTACAAATACTGAGCAACCGGTTGCAACAGTTCATTTTAGTAAGCAAGCACCAGCCACGTCAAAGCCGATGTTGACTTGGAGCAAAGTTACAAGAGCAGTATCTTATGAAATAGAGCTGTTTACTACATTACCAGAAGAATCTGCGAATCATCAATCTAACGTAAAACCATTTTTTTCAACCCAAAAGATATATGTCAATGGGCTTAATGCTAATGTTGGAGATTACCCGGAGAATAACTATTTTTACTGGCGTGTCAGAGGTTTGGATGCAAAGGGAAATCCAGTTGGAGTATATTCTGATGCAGGTTCTTTTATTATGAATCCGCAAATGCATGTGTCTGTTGCCGCTTTAGGTGACAGCATCACGCACGGCGGTGGGAATGTTTCCCATTCTCCGGCAGACTGGGAATATAGTTATTTAAGTTATCTGGATTTCCCTGCCTTAAATTTAGGCAAAAGTGGTGATACCAGCCAAACAACAGTTGAGAGATTTGAACAGGATGTTTTGCCTTTCCAGCCTCAGTACTTGCTCATTTTAACCGGTACTAATAGTTTGCGTGGAGGAGTGCAAGCAGAAAGTGTAATAGAAGATTTAAAAATATTGAAAGAAAAATGCCTTGTGAATAATATTCGACCCATATTTCTAACATTGCCACCAATTAATCCGGGAAATATAGAAAAAGTGTTTCATGAAATGACAGCTCCTGATTATCAAGAGCAAATGAGATTAGTTAATCGTTTCATTCGTACGCAGGAACATATTGATGTGGAACAGTATTTATTGGATGCAGGTATACTTTCCTCAAATTTAGCAACCGATGGATTACATCCGAATGTTGAGGGGAAAAAACGAATGGCAGAGGCTATTAATGGGGTATGGCAACGGTTTAGCCAATAGACTAATTAACAAATTATATTCTATAAAAAGGGTTTATGAATTGGCTGGGTGATTATAATTCACGTCTAGAATTTTTCATGATTTAATAGCGAAACGGTACTATAAAAATAAGGATAACCTTCGTCAATGAATTGGCAAAGGTTTGGTGCATAAGCTTGTGCACGAGGAATAAGAAGAATAGGTTTACACTAGCGAATTAAGCAAAAAAGGTAGGATGATTACGATGATCGATAAGGACGAAGAGCGTACTGGAAATAATTATAGCAAAGCAAACGCCTTTGCGCCCAGTACTAGGATCATAAATGGTTACGGAGACACGTTGAATTTATCGGATCCTGAACTGGCTATATACAGATTCTATAAAGCTTTTAACGAAAAAGATATAGCTACGATGACAAGGGTTTGGGCAAATACGGAGGATATTACAGCGGAAAACCCTGCTGGAGGAATTAGACGTGGCTGGAGTGATCTAAAGTGGGTTTATGATAAAGTGTTAGGTTCACCAGCAAAAGTCAGGGCTGAATTTTACGATTATACTATCCATGAAGCAGGAGATGTATTTTGGTCTGTTGGCAGAGAACGTATATTTTTGAATCTAAGCGGTGAGGACACAACCCTAAATGTTAGGATAACCAGAATATTTAGGATGATAGACGGGATATGGAGGCTGGTACACCTTCATGGTTCATTTGAAGACCCCAATATGCTGCTTAGATATCAGCAAGCTACAGGATCTGGGGATCTGTAAAAAAATAAATATTCGTAATCAAAATACTAGACAATACATGGTAGAGTTAGTTGCTGTTGTAAATGCAAAATTTATCCCGCGTGCAGTATAGTATAATTAAATACCACTTTAATTTAGTTTCTATAGATTATATTGTTTCAGGTGCATCTAGGGGTTCTGGGTGATTATATATAATTTTTGTAGTGTTAAAGAAAATAGACATTGGTCAAATTATTGACTAATGTCTATTTTGCTTTGATTAAGCAGCATGGCATGTCATGGAAGGGAAGTTAAGAGATGAAAAGCTAGATAACTTATGGACTCAGAGCTTACTCGGGTTAAGAATTGTATCTTCCAGTGGCATGTAATGGAAAGGTATTAGAAGCGGCTTTAAGGTAGATAAATTAAGGACTCAGTGTACGCAAGGAGTCTGCTTTCTCAGTGGCATGTAATGGAATAAGAAATGACATGTCATGGAACAGACGGTAAAGTATTACAGGGCCTGGATTTGCTGGCTTCCTAAGAAATACTCTCTGTAATCTAGATGACAATAGTGGCATGTCCGTAAAAGTAACATTTTGCCTTAAGATTAGTCGGTGTGATACGTATCAACTCTAACGGTGCAAAAAGACCTCAATCCCATTGGAAAGGTTCACCTCTATCAAGTCCGATTTTTAACAGCGATGTGAAAACGCTAATTACCTGACTTGAGAGGGGAGTTAGTTCTTTCTTCTTTTTAAATAAGAAAAAACACATTGACATTCCAATAATTGGGATGTAAAATTGTAATACAATGTATTACAATTGAAGAGGGTGTTAATTGTGGCCGGATTACTTAGCATGGTTTCCGTCAGGTTTAGCAAAGATGAAAAGAATCTTTTAGATTCCTATGCAAAACTTCACGGTAAAAAGCAATCGGATATCATTCGTGAGGCGGCTATGCGAATGATTGAGGATGACATGGATTTTTGTCTTTATGAAGAGGCAAAGCGGAAAACCATCTGTTATTATTCACTTAAGGAGGTACGTCAAGAACTTGAGTAGTAAAGTGCGATTGTCTGACCAAGCCGTTAAAGAATTAAAAAAGATTGATCGTGTGAACAGAGAAATGATTCTCTCTTATTTAGAACAACGAATTGAAGGTTGCTCTAACCCGCGTCTTTATGGTAAGCCTCTCAAAGATAATATGGATGATTTATGGAGGTATAGGGTTGGGCAATATCGCTTAATTTGTGAGATCGATCATGATATTATTATTGTCTATATACAAGGAGGAACTCTAATGAAATTGATTGATACCATTCAAGAATGGATTTCTAGTCTGGCGGTTTCTTTAGCACTCGCTATATTTATTAATGTTTTTGTTATCCAGCATATGGTGGTTGAAGGGCATTCTATGGACCCTACGTTGCAAGATCACCAACATTTAGTTATATCAAAGTTATCTCATAGTATAAATCAGTTACCTAACTATGGCGATATTGTTACAATTGATAGCCGAGTTGCTAGAACAAGAAGTTTGCAAGATGATTTATCCGAACCTATAACGGGTCTGGTAAATAAACAAAAATATATTTTTATTAAAAGGGTCATTGGTAAACCAGGTGATGTATTAGAGTTTAAAGAAAATCAAGTATATAGAAATGGTACAAAAGTTGATGAACCTTATATTTTAGAGTCAATGAATGATTTTGTAGATAAAGAGATAACAGTCCCTGATAATAGTATATTTGTTATGGGAGACAACAGAAACAATAGCATGGATAGTAGGTTCATTGGTAATATTCCATTAGATCACCTACTCGGAGTAATGGTTGTTAAACTTTAAGGATTACCATTTAAATAATATAAAATTTGTAATTATTATACAGAGTTTACATATGGTCTACAGTGTTTTGCAGGATACTAAAATAGGAGTGTGCTACGATGCTATCTTTAGATTTGGGGAAAAAAGCAAGTGATGTTAATGCATCAAAAAGAAGATTTGCCCCGAAACTTAATAAGAAAGGTATAGCGACAGTAATAATATTATTGGTATTTTTTTATGCTGCAACGACTGCTGAATTTAGGTGTATTTTTGTTGATCATTTCGGATTCGAAAAAGTGGGTCCTAATATATTTGTACAGAGTGATATGTCGCCTGTGGATGTACAAATTCTTTTATCAACGATTGAGAAGTCAAAGGAAAGGGTTGTAAATCTTTTCGGAGCCATGGAATCAAATACGATAATAGTGGTAGGGACAGATAGTAATGAACTTGAAAAATTTGGGCTACCTAATAAATTTGGTGCTACAAGATCAAGCCCATTTGGCCCCTTCGTATTAATAGGAATTAACGGGCTAAATGAAGATGTAATAGCGCACGAGTTAGTTCATGCTGAATTTTTTCACCGGATTGGGTGGTACAGATTTCACAAGGTGCCAATGTGGTTTCATGAGGGATTAGGTACTCAAGTTGATAATAGACCTCGGTATTCAGAGGAAAGCTGGACGAAAAAAACCAATAACGGGCGAGATGTTCCAAATTTAAATACAATAGTATCGGTAGAGGAATTTCAGTCAGGGGATATCAACACAACAAGGTATCATTATGTAATAGCGAAACATGAGGTTATGGAATGGTTAAAGATAGCAGGGGAAAAAGGATTATTACAATTAATAGATAAAATTAAAAATGGTGAAGACTTTTATAATGCCTACGAGCAAATTAAATCATCATAGCATTCATTTTTGTCCAGAGGTTATTCTAGCTGCGTTAAAATACATGATAAGATGTTACTTTAATGGGCAATTGGTAGCATGTCCATTAAAGTTCAATGGAGAGTGCTGCATCAATATAGGTAGATATATCTTCTGAGTGGTCTTATTGTTTATATTGACGGTATTAAAATAAGTGTCTCTTGGGTGTCAAGGTGATTAGAAATAATAAATTTATTGATGCCAATATGAATAGACATTAGGCAAATGATTGTCTAATGTCTATTTTGCGATTCAATTAAGCAGCGTGGCATGTCATGGAAGTAAATTGATGAGTTGGAAAGTCAGGTTATATATGGACTTAGAACTTATACCAATGAATATTTCATATTTTTAATAATGGCATGTAATGGAATATTAGGCTTTTAAATGACATGTCATGGAACAGACAGTCAAGCCTTACAGATCTTGGATTTGTTGACTTTTCGAAACCTGTAAACAGTTTTTTAAGTGACATTGGTGGCATGTCCATTAAAGTAACATTTTATATTTGCGAGAGGTATGACTTATCATACGAATTTGGTAGTAATGTAATGACCCGCTGGTTTCTGCACGCTCTGACCCTACGTGAGATTCATTACTTAAATTATTGCTTTTTTCTAGTCATATTTCTGCTCTCGAAATGCCAACGGAGATTTTCGGTGGATGGATGATCTTCTGGATTATTTGGGTATCTTATCTTTTTCAATTCTATTTTAATATCTTCGGTGGTATCTACTATGATGTCACCACTAGGCGTAATTTTCATAATTCCTCGATCAAAAGCTATCTCGTGTAATACACATAAGCAAATACCATTATTATTAGAATCATTGCCACTTTTTACAGCAGAAATGATATGGGCTGCCCTCAATAAGGATACATCAGAGATTGAACATACAGCACATTTATTATTATATGCCTTTAAAATATTTTTTCTGAATTTTGGGTCTCTATAGGGCTTAAGAGTGGTTTTCTCAGTCCATTCGCGTTCGGTAGGATAAGGTGCTATCACATCATTACATTGAAAGTCAATTGTCCCATCCTCCTGTATTATTGCATCCGGTAGCGCATTATATCTACGTTTCGACATATCTAAGTAGCCTATTTGAGTTTCACTAAAAGTGATAGCGAGCCTTAACTCATCTTTTGAATGATACAAGGCGATGGAAGCCGGAAATAAATGTCCTTCTAGTAGTGCATCTAAAAATGTTTCTTTTAACTGACGATTGCGATTTTCCCTTATTGCTGCATTATTAGCTTTTATTAAAGCTTTTTTTGTAAAATATTTGATATAGTCTTTCAAGATAACAATCTTCCTTTCTACAACAAGAGATAGGCTATTGTGATTTTTCGGCACAATAGGATAATTTCTCTAAATTTAATATACACACTTACGTCATACGATATTTACTTAACGATGCAAATCAACTCAGTGTTCAAGAAATATATATGATTCGGAAGGTCAGAATTTCCGTTCGTATTTTATATATAAATGTCCTTTACAGTAATATTCGATTTGCACTGTAGTTTCTTGAAGGTTTATCTCATAATAGATGCCAAGCAAGTATCCACATACATGCTTCGGCAAGGTTATTCCATCATTTGACCAAACATTATCATAGCTTGATTTTGTTAAGGCAATTAGCCTTTTTCTATCCTTAGTTTTTTCATTAAGGGGTCTTGTTGATTTTTTCATTTCTAGTGCAAGTAAATTATCTTTTTCAATAACTTCACCTCTGCTATGTATAATAAGATCACAATTAACAGTTACGACTTGAAAATCATCGTTTACAATAGTTTTTATCTTTCCTTGGTTTCGATTATATTCTATATCGACAAAATAATTTTCATATGTTGTCTTAGATAGCTCTTCTCTAATGAAACTCTTCAAGGAGCCGCACAGAGAGCGTTCTGCAACGCCACTTAAAATAAAATTGTTTTCATCATGTAAAAAACTTTTATTTGCTTCTTCAAAGACCTTAGTTAATTTGTGCATAAAGTAATCGCCCTTCTATAGTTTACCTCTTTCAAGCCGTTCTTATATTTGTTTGCATAATAAGTGAATTAATGCTATGAAAAAATATTATATGGCTATCATGTTTGTTTTTTAATTTACAGTTGCTGGAGATAATCATCGACTATATTAAAAGCAATTTGCTTAGCTTTATCTAATGAGTCAATGTTCCAAGTTGGTTTATCTATGAAAATGATTCCATATTCACCTTTTTTGAACTTGCTTGGTATGATGGTGATATAATAACCCTTGAATTTTAACGTATAATTACCGTTTGGACGTAGAGACCAATTCTTTTTTCTAAAAGTAACTAGACGACTATATTTATTCCGAAGTGCTTTTTCTCGTCGTCCGGGATTGGCGTAGTTCCCTTCCATTTTCTCAGCACAACTACACCCTGCACGTAATTGTCCATCAAATTCAGGATGTTCCATAATATGAACATATCTAATGCCTTCGTGGTTGCACATCTCGCAATTCTCATAATAATCTTTGCGTTCGTCAGCATCCAAACCTTCTAAATTAGCACCTAGGTCTTCCATAGAGATGCAAGTCCAGCCTTTGTGCGGAATACCTTCTTTATCCCAAAGATTCATAGAAATCATTCCTCTCATGATGATCTTTTTCTGTCCTAAGTCCAGTCTGTATCCTTAGTTATAAAATTTTCATGAGTAATTTATTTAGGTAGATGGAAAAGTAGAATTGCTAATTTCACTTCTCGGTTTTTATCATCGTTTATATGAAAACGATAATTAAACCATGAATCGTCCCTTTTATTTACGAACCCTAGATAATTTGGATGCATTGGGGCGGCAGTTTCTGCAATGTTAAGTACATTGGCAATATCCTTATTACCTACGAATATTATAATTGCAGCTTTGGAATCGCGCCAAACTAAATAACCCAGCAACTGGTCTATGGTAGATAAAAAACCTTTCTGACCAGTCCAGTACTTACATTCACCAATAAAAATATTTTTGTTTTCATGGCGAACTAAAATATCTGTTTTTCCTTTTTTATTAAATGTTTCTCCAGTTGTACTTCCTTCGAAACGTGGTTCAAGATTTAGAATAAAGTGATCGCGTAAATCTTCTTCACCTTTACCTGAGTAAGTTGCAGGAAGACGTTCCATTGTTTTTCCGGTATCATGTATGACCTGTAAAATTTCAAGATAGACGGAATCGTCTATGGTTGGCTCAGGGGTAAATCCAATTTCGTGTACCTCAGGTTTTCTAAGAATAGGTTTCCGAATAGGCGATATGGGGATTGAAAATGTTTGTGGTATATTACTACTTTTTCTTATTGGGATACCTAAGGCTGCAAGCATATTATTTTTGTTGAGAAAATGTTTTTTTCTCATATTAAAGTAACTACGAGCAATGTTGGAAATTTGACTATTGAATTGAACTATATCTGTTGACAAATGAGCTAATTGTGTTTGAATATGTTCGATATTTTGATTGTATTGTGCTCGAAGTTGCTCTACTGTATGGTGAACGTCTGAAAGCTCAAAACAAAGGTGTTCATTTTGAATATTAACTTTAAAAAACCAAGCTATATAAGTGCTTGGTTTTATTTTTAATAATTCAGTGTCGCCTTTTATTGGAATATGATAAGTGATGATAACACCCGGCTTATTTAATGTACGTCCATAATCTTCAACACGGTGTACAACATCTCTAGACTCGGCAAATACTTCATCAAACTTTAAAACAGGCATATCTAAAGTAGTCTTATCTATAAGATGTTGGATGTATGTGCTTTCATTTACGTTAAGAATATAGTTTTCTTTTTCTTGTGCAATTTGTTCTTTCAACGCATAATTAAGATCTTGTGTAAAAGAATGGTAGTCAATTTCAGCAAAAAGTTTAAAATAATGCATTATATGTTATTCCTCACGATCTCATAAATATTTTCCGGTGAGTTGGCATAAGAGGAATCAATTTAACAATTAATAACGGGAAGTACCATTGTGGATATTATCGCCTATTCTTTAGTGCCATTCAATTTATTTCCCCAAATATTTAGCAGGTCAATATTAGATATTTGAAACAATTGGTCTCTTTTCTGGGCATTGATTCTTTTTATTGCGATCTGATAGCAAGAATAGATGATGGGGGATTTGTATAGTTTTTAGAATCAACTATAATTACAAATATTACTATTATCATATCACATTTCTTTTTTTACACGTTAAGAAAAATGTAAAAATATAAGAATTTATTGGTTTGTTGAGCCATTTTCTGAATGATATTACACATGAAAGGAAAATGGTGAACATATCCATATCCTATTGTGTCATATAGTGCTATATTTTTGTAGTTAATAGATTTTTATTAACTGTACTTTCAAAAATGTCTCTGGGGTCTCAGGGTGATTCTGATTCACGCATTAGATAGACATTGGCCAAACTGTTGACTAATGTCTATTTTAAGATTTAATTATATATCGTGGCATGTCATGGAAGTGAATTAAAGAGGCGCGAAGCTAGATATCGTATGGATTTAAAGCCTTCTCCAATTAAGAAAGCTTGTCCTTCAGTGACATGTTATAGAAGAGAATTGGAAGAGCCTCTAAGGTAGATGCCTCATGGACTCATCGTTAAATGCATCTTGTTTTTTCAATGGCATGTAATGGAATGAGAAATGACATGTCATGGAACAGGTAGTAAAGCCTTACAGGGGTTGGATTTGCTGGCTTTTCAAAACTTGTAAATAGTGTTTTAAGTGACCTTGGTGCCATGTCCATAAAAGTAACATTGTAAGTAACTCCTGCTAAATTAACTACGCTAGCAGGAGTTAGTTTTTTATAGAAGAATAATACTAGAGATGAATTTAATTCAGGGATGAGGTTGATTTGAAAATTAGAAAATTATCAATTTTGAGTACAAGTATAGAGTGATATAAGGGGGAATTTTATAATTGGTTACGGATGAAACTTATTTTTTAAATCTTAATAATGTTTTTGTTGAAATTACCAAATTATTAAAGACGGATTGTTTTCAAGTAAATTCTTTTTATAGTCATTATAAAAATGATAACATGCAAGGTATTCGGTCAGAAGAAATAAACACTAAAGATGATTTTTGTTTTTTCATTTATAAATTTGTTAACGAATATAAATTTAGCAAAATTAGTGTCGGAAACTACAGAGTTAACCCACCACAAGTTTTTGAACTAAGAATAGATGCTAATACTGGTCAATTAATAAATTGTTTAAAATATGAGGAGTGATCCCTTGGAATCTGAAGTAGTTTCAGACGGTAGATTGATTGTTGAGTGGATGAAAAATCTTGCATCCCAAAATAATTTTAAAATAAGTAATAGTATTTATGGCGAATTTGTTCTAACTAATAAGAAAGTAACACAGAATGTAGGAAGTGTATATGGTATATGGGTCAAATTAAATTCAACTGAAAAAGATGAATTGTGGAATGATATTTTAAAAATTAATAGTAAAAAGAACATAACAGATAAAGAAAATTTCTTGCCAATCGTGGAAAAATGGTATCCGCTATACTGGGGGAAAGATATAAATCCGGGTAGTAGAATAAGAGCCCATGCAAACAAACCTAAAGGTACATCTAGTTTGGATTTACCCAAATATAAAAGTTTGAAAAAAATTACTGTAATTTATGGGAATATACTTGTTGAGAAATATTATGATTTTGAAAAACTACTTCATTCTAAATATATACCTTTACTTGGTGATCGACGGAGAGGTAATACTAGTAAAATGATCATAATCATGAACTAGGATTAGTGTAGAAGAGATTTTTTATTTTGCATGTAATGGATTAGGCTTATAATGGCATGTCATGGAACAGACAATAAAGCCCTACAAGAACTGGATTTGTTGGCTTTTCAAACTTGTAAACAGTTTTTTAAATGATAGTGGTGCCATGTCCATAAAAGTAACATTTTAATGTGCGATATCTTGAGAAAAATGACATAAAATCCTGCTAGTCAGTAATAAGACTAGTAGGATTTTTATTTGCAGGATAAATGTGGTAACGTGATGAATAATATTTTAATTGTTGTGTACGTGTCGTTATAAGATTTTATTGTTTTACTAATCAAGAAAAAGATGCAAAATAAAATAAGTGTCCGAATCTAATTACTAAGGGAACGCGTTTTGTGAGGAATATTTACTTAAACCATACTGGAATACTTTTAGGATAAATATTCCAGGAAGCGGAGGATAGAATAAAGAAAGATGTAGAGTTTGCATTTTGTGGTGCAAGTGAAGAACAAATAACAACATTATTTCAGTAGTTTTGAAATTTGTAAGTATTATATTGACTTGGATTAAATCTTCTGTTATGTGTCTGTGACAATTGATAATTTATTGGCTTCCTACAAGCCTTATTTTATATAGGATACAATCACTGTTGCATTTAGTGGACAGGTCATATTTGTTTATATTATTAATAGTGAGGCGTGACATGGAAAGAATAATAGGAATATTAGAAATCAATGGACCATTACTTTCTGGTGATTTGGCTAGAAGGTTAGAAGAAAAATTTGCAATATCTGCTGTAGCTGCTCGTAAGATAATTTCTCGGTCAGGTAAACCAGTGAGAAGGTTATATAATTTAAATTTTGATAATAATCAAAAATTTTTTTATTTAGATAGCCAATTTGGAACTCAAGATTTTTTCGATAAATTGTTGGAAATTTTAAGAACATCCTCAAAAGCTTATTATGCATTTATTAATGCAATGCTTTTTCATAATGGATATATAAATAAAAATCAATTACCTGGTTACTCCTTTTCTCCTATAAAACCATTAAAAGGTCATCGAAATGCTCAATCAATTATTGAGGAGTTACTTAAGTCAAAGATAATAATCAATTACAATGAAGAAGTTTACCAGCTTGATCCAAGTATGATTAATAAAGATAATTATAGTAGATTCAAAGCTATTGAAATAGCAAAAAAAATTACTCTAGACCACTTTAATGAGTGGACCAGGAAAACGAATAGTATCTCATATAATACTGCAAAGTTTAGTGATGATACTCCTGAATTTTATAATTTTCAATGGTCATTCACAGCACCGTCTTACTTAGGAGTAGAAGCTTATAAAAATTTGAAACCTTCATCTTTTATGGTAGCAGATATTCTATTCGGAGAACAAATTGAGGAAAGTGATATTGATTATTTACTTAAAAAAATAAAAATAATATATCATGCTAAAAATTCATCAAGACTTATACCTGTGATTATTTTTGATCAAGGGATTAGCGAAGAAGCTTTAAATTTATTAAAAAAAACGGGGATAATGTTAGGATTTGTAGATCATTTATTTGGAAACAAATATTCAGAAATATTAAAAACACTGATTTCTGTGATGGAAAATGCTTCAGCAATTATTTCGAAAAATCCCGATGAATATCTCAAACTTATGGGAATGCTAACAGATTTAACTGGCAAGTCTCATAACATTAAAGGCGATTTATTTGAATTAGCAGTAGGATATTACTATTCATTCTCCACCAAGTACCTTCTTATTAATAAAGAGATAAAGGATCCTAAAACTCAAAGAAGTAAAGAAATTGATGTCTTTGCAAAGGGGCATAATAATGAGGTTGTAATTATTGAGTGTAAAGGATATGGTTATTCCCTTGATGTAGAGTATGTTCATAAATGGTTGACTGACAATATACCAACAATTAGGAATTGGCTAGCAAATCAAGATGAATATGCAAATCATAAACAAATATTTGAAATATGGTCAACGGGAGGTTTCTCTAAGGAAGCTAAAGAATTACTTGATGATAGAATAAATAGTACAAAAAAATATACTATTAGATATCTTGGAAGGGAAGAAATAATTAAGGCGGCTAAAGAAATCGGTAATCAAAATCTGCAAAAAATTATTAAAGATTATTTTCCACCGAAGGAGGTCTGTCTGTAAAACAGCTGGACTTTCAAGGGGACTTTAGAAAATCGGAGTTATTATAGACCTGCTCCTTATAATAGAAATGGGCATTAGGCGAATTATTGCCTAATGTCCATTTTAGTTTCTGATTAAAAAGCGTGGCATGTAATGGAAGTGAATTAGAAGAGGATCGAAGGCAGATGATTTGTGGATTCATAGCTCATTTAGTCTGAAAAATTCGTTTTTCAGTGGCATGTAATGGAACAGACGGTAATGCCTTGCGGTTTCTGAATTGGCTGGCTTTTCAAATCTTGTAAACACTTTTTTAAGTGACCTTGGTGGCATGTCCGTAAAAGTAACATGCTTTTTCATACAAATCGGATCAGAATAACGTAAATCCTGCCAGTTATGTATCGTACTGGCAGGATTTTTGTTTGAAGTTCAAGAAGTTACATTTCAGGGGCAAGAGCTTAAGTCATAAAAAGTTTAATTTGAAATTATTTTTATTATTCTTGCTAAGAATATATTGTCATAGATGGTAGGAGTGAAGAGTGGAGATGGATCAAAATTACAGTGAACAAGAGCATAAAAGTTTCCTAAGTGTATTTTTAACAGAAGGATGGAATTCTTTTACTATAGGAACCCCAGTTACCATAGCTGCATATCTCTTAATAGAAAAACCCATATGGTGGACTACCTTACATACTTGGTTTATTTTCATAGAATTAGGAACTATTGCATTATTATTTAAGATACTTAAACAGTTTTACCAATGTCATAATCGTAACTTTTTTCCACGTAGTTATAATTTTTATGTTGGATATATCCCCGTTGAGGCAGTACGAAATGGAGAGGGTTGTTATGAGGGGAAGAAAATTATCTGTTTCTCTAAGAGGGAAAATATACCAGTTGATTCCTTGTTAACATTATATTCAAGCGCAAATGGACTATATCAGGCTATTCACATACTTAAGGTAATTGAAGTAGATGATGAATTAATTCAGACGATTCTGTTTGACAAAGTAGATAATAATATTATGCAGTACTCACAAGAGCATCTCTTTGCAAATACTATAATTCGAGATAATACCTTAAATTGGACTAAGAGCACTATTCAAAGACGTAAAAGTGCGAAGCAAGTAAATCTTGAGTAAATTTGCTTATTAAATAAACAGAGTATATTATATTACGAAACAAAGGGGGATTACACTTTGGCAATTTTAGATATGTCGATTAGTTGGTTAGCTAAATCTTTACTTAAAATAGCTGGCTGTGCATCGCATAGTGTTAATGATATGGTGGTGGATATTCAACAATGTAGCGAAGTTGAGGACATAGCAAAAACAGGTTGGGGTAGAATTGTAGATCAGATAAATGAGAAGTATATAAAGCGTGAAGAATTTGCAGATGCGATTAAAAGTCTAAATCATCTTTTAAAAATAGCGAATGAGATTGGTGATATACAGGGAAAGGTAGCTATTCTAAACGGTATTGCTACTATACAGGAGAAGTTAGGCGATTTATGTGAGGCATATGAGCTATGGCAGCAAGCAGTAGAATTAGCAGAGACTATAGACGATAAGCAATACAGACCAATCATGTTAAATAATTTGGCTAAGATAGCTATGTCCAAGGGAGATTATAGTAAAGCAATCTCTTTGTGGAAACAGTCAGTAGGTCTGTGTCAAGAAGTAGGTAACTTGCAAGAGGAAGCTATCATTACACATGAGATGGCCACAGCGATGGCTGATGTAGGAGATTATCGTGAAGCTTCAAGGCTATGTATGGAATCACTACGACTTTCTAAAGAAACAGGGGATATTCAAGGACAAATAGCCACACTAAACAATATGGGATTGATAAAGACTTATCAAGGAGAACTTGAGAGTGCAGTGGAAATATGGCAAGAAGCTTTAGTATTATCCGATACGTGTGATGATCAAAGGGGGAAATCAGTAGCACTAAATAATCTTGCTGGAGTGCAATATCAGATAGGAAAGAATCAAGAAGCTCTACAATATTGGGAAAAAGCTTTAATGATTAAAGAACAAATTGGTGATGAAGAGGGGACAGCTGCTGTACTAAATAATATCGGAAAAGTTTATTTTCAGCAAGGTGCTCTTGATGAAGCTTTGAGACTGTGGAGGCAGTCTCTTGAAATTAAGGAGCGTATCGGGGATATGTCAGGCAAAGCAGCAACGCTTAATAATATAGCAGGATTGCTAAATCAGTTGGGGAGATTTGATGAAGCGCTTACTTTATTACAAGAGGCACTTGATCTACGGAATCGGATAGGTGATGTTCGTGGTAAGATGATAACGATGAATAGTCTTGCTAGTATTTATATTAATCAAAAAAAATATATTGTTGCTCTCGATATATTAAAGAAATCGCTACAAATTTCGGAAGAAATTGGTGATATAGTGGCTAAAGGTAGAACACTTTCTTATATGAGTGAGGTTTTCGTACAGAAGGGAGACTATAGTGCAGCCCTGAATTTATTATCAGATGCTCAAGGGATTTCATTGCAAATAGGCGATGTGCTAGACCAGGCCAATGTATGTAGTAATGTGGCTAAGATCTATGTTCTGCAAGGAAAATATAAAGATGCTTTAGATTATTTTCGACAATCACTAAATATTTTCGAGGGAATACATGATATCTATCATATATCGGTAACACTTACTTGTATGGCAGATGTTTTTACGCAAATGGGTGAAGAAAGTGAAGCTACTGAGTTAAGAAATCGGTCAGTAGAAATATTGAAAAAAATGAAAAAAATTCCAGAGAAAGATAGATCCATTGAAAGAATGCCTATTAGTAGTAGCACAAATTAAATTTTATGTTACTACTTGAAAGCGTTTTGAGATATTGCGGATACGTTTTTATATTGTATTGAATTTAACAGAACGTATCATATTGTAAAACTATATTATCAGGTTAAAGTTCGACGAAGTATTCCAGAGGTATATAACCTATAGAGACTTAGTCAATTTGTTGACTAATGTCTATTTAATTTCCAATTAAATAGATTGGCATATCATGAAAGTAAATTAGAGAGGCGCAAAGTCAGATAACTTATGAGTTCCGAGCTTATTCGGATTAAGAGTGACATCTCACAGTGGCATGTAATGGAATAAGAAATGACATGTCATGGAACCGACTGGCAAGCCTTTAAATGCTTGGTTTTGCTGGTTTTTAGAAATTGTAAACTATCCATAAGATGAGAATGGTGCCATGTCCATGAAAGTAACATTTTCGTTTGCGATAATCTATGGCATAAAATCTTGCTAGTTAAGTGTCCAATTTGCGGGATGAAACGTATCATTTATAATGGCTTAATAACTCCTGCCAATTTTTTTTTATTAATTTGGCAGGAGTTATTGTATTATATGGTAAATATTGGATAGGTTACACTTAACTGGACAGAAAAATTAAGGTCAAGTAAACTTAAGTAAATGAAAATACGAGGAGATTTACGATGACCAAACGTGAACGTAGAACCTATACTGAAGAATTTAAGAATCAAATGGTCCAGTTATATTTAAACGAAAAACCAAGGCAAGAGATAATCAAGGAATATGATTTAACACCGTCAACTTTTGATAAATGGTTAAAGCAAAGCCAAACGTCCGGTTCATTTAAAGAAAAAGATAACCGTTCTCCAGAAGAAACTGAGCTTTTAAAATTGAAAAAAGAAAATCAACAGTTGAAAATGGAGAATGATATTCTAAAGCAAGCAGCGCTGATACTAGGACGAAGGTAAATGTGATTAAACAAAATCAACACAAATACTCGATATCAGCAATGTGTAAAGTCCTGCAAATTTCAAGAAGTACCTTCTATTATGAATCTCAAATAATCTTGGAATCTGATGAAATTACAGAAGCAATTGTCGCTATTTTTAAGGAAAATCATAATAATTATGGCACTCGAAAAATCAAAGTGGAACTACGCAAGCTGGATTTAAATGTGTCTAGACGCCGAATCGGCCGGATTATGAAAAAACAGGGTCTTGTTTCCGTCTACACCGTCGCCCAGTTCAAGGTTCATAAAGACACGTGCAATGAATCACTGGTTACTAACGAACTAAACCGTGAATTTGATAACAAAGCACATTTAGCCGTTGTTGTAAGCGATCTGACCTATGTAAGATTCAATCATAATTGGAATTATATTTGTCTTCTAATTGATCTCTTTAATCGCGAGATCATTGGCTATAGCACTGGTGCCCATAAAGATGCCGGCTTAGTGTACAAGGCCTTTGCCAGAATTAAAACAAATTTAAAAAATATAAGTCTTTTCCATACTGATCGTGGCAATGAATTTAAAAACAAGCTTATAGAGGATGTTCTCCAAACCTTTGCAATTAGGCGATCATTAAGTATGAAGGGGTGCCCCTATGACAACGCTGTAGCAGAGGCCACATTCAAAATCATTAAAACCGAATTTGTTCGTAACTATCATTTTGAAAGTCTGCAAGAATTAAATTCCAAGCTGACTGACTATGTTAATTGGTTTAATAAAAAAAGGATCCATTCAACATTAGGTTATTTAACCCCATTCGAGTATAAAGTTGAACACCTTAAAAAAACTGTCTGACTTAGTGTTGACAATCCATATCGATATTATAAAAGATGATAAGTAGTGCTTAAGAAGAATATTTGAGGTGACATGTGATTATTTTATATAACATTATTATGGCAATCATCGTAACGTTGGTAGTAATACCTTCATATTTTATTCGTCTAATACGAGAAGAGGGGTTTGGCGAGAGGTTCCGACAGAGTTTTGGATTTATACCTGCCACTACCTTAGCTCCTGTAATAAAAAAAGATTGCATTTGGCTACATGCTGCTTCTGTTGGAGAAATAGTTGCTACTAGCCCTATTGTGAAAGAAATACGCAGACAGTTCCCTGAGATACCAATTTTAATATCCGTGATTACAGTAAATGGCTACGCTATGGCTAAGCAGATCATTCCTGAGGCTGATAGTATAATTTTTATACTACCTGATTTACCCTTTCAAATGCACAGTATAGTGAGTAAAATTAAGCCCAAAATAATTTTACTCGTTGAAACTGAATTATGGCCAAAGTTCTTGTGGACTACTCAATTACTTGATATTCCGGTATTAATGGTTAATGGTCGCATTGGTTGTAAAAATCTCAACCGCTATCACTATATATTTTTTTTATTTCCACATATATTGACTACGGTGAGGCGGTTTTGTATGCAATCTATCACCGATGCAGAGTATATTATAAAACTTGGTGCTGATCCCCAACGAGTTTTTGTTACCGGTAATACTAAGTTTGACCAAACGTATACTAATGTAAGCCAAAAAGAAAAAGATAAGCTGATTCAGCAATTAGGATTAAAAGGACGATGCCCGATTATCGTAGCTGGTAGTACTCATAAAGGAGAAGAAGAATTATTATTCTCCGCTTTCAATAAGATACAAGAACAATTTGAACATGCAGTTCTAATCCTAGCACCACGAGAAATAAGACGGTGGCAAGAAGTAGCCCTTTGTGCTACTTCTTATAATTTGTCGGCTATTTGCCGTACTGATTCTGAAAAAATTGAGGATAAACATAGTCTTGTAATACTTGATACAATTGGAGAACTGGGGAAAATCTATAGTATTGGGGATATTGTTTACGTGGGTGGTAGTTTAGTTCCCAAAGGTGGTCACAATATTCTTGAACCTGCGATACATGGGAAACCGATATTAGTCGGTCAGTACATGTTTAATTTTAAGGACAGTTATACGTTGTTTAGTAATCGTGGAGCATGTCAAACTGTATATGATGGTACTGATCTTACGAAAAAGCTTCTCGCTATCTTAGCCAGTAGCGAAATGCAGAAAGCGATGAGTGAGGAAGCATTGGCAATTATGAATGAAAATCACGGTGCTACGGATGAAACACTATTGCATATAAAGGATATATTAAAATGTTCTTAATTTACGAGGAAAGAAGGAGGTAGTAATTTAATATAACATAGGCATCTTCTGGTATCCCTATTTAGGTGTATTATAGTTTATATTAATGGTATAGGAAAAAGTGCTTCTGGGGTTTCAGGGTGATTATTATTCACGCTTTAAACAGACATTCGTCAAATTGTTAACTAATGTCTGTTTGGAGATTTGACTATACAGATTGGCATGTCATGGAAGTAAAATAAAGAGGTGAAAAGCTAGGCAACTTATGGACTGATGGCTTGCGCATTTTTAAAGCTACGTTTCACGGTGGCATGTAATTGAAAGATCTTAGAAGCAAATCTAAGGTAGATAAATTAAGGACTCAGTGTATGCAAGGATCTTGCTTTTTCCATGGCATGTAATGGAATAAGAAATGACATGTCATGGAACCGACTGGCAAGCCTTTAAATGCTTGGTTTTGATGGTTTTTAGAAAATGTAAACTATCTATAAGATGAGAATGGTGTCATGTCCATAAAAGTAACATTTTTCTTTTTGAACAGTAAGTGCTAGTGACTATCCTCTAGGAGTTGCTGGCACTTACTGTTCCGCATAAATAAAAGTTATTTGAGGAAAATGTAAAAAAATAAGGCTTGACATGGAGTATACTCCATGTAGTAAATTTGAAGTGTGGTGGTCAGCAAACTTAAAAATATTGAAAGGGGGAAAAATAATCATGAATAAGGAAAAGACGGTCTTAATTACTGGAGCGAACAAAGGCATTGGTTACGAAACGGCTAGACAATTGGGAGCTATGGGCTTTACGATTATACTTGGAGTTCGGAATGAGGAAAAAGGTCGAAAAGCTGCAGAAGCTTTGGCTAAAGAAGGGATAAATACCCATTTCGTTTTATTAGATGTTACGCAACAACATACAATTGAGGCTGCAGCCAAGTATATTGAACAAGAATTTGATTTGTTGGATATATTGATCAA
>Ga0209123_1001198_pt1 | contig 26877 bp, 21 predicted proteins | sample BarGraIncu00431A_FD_184500 | JGI IMG/M metagenome (GOLD analysis project Ga0209123, IMG submission 184500) | Arctic peat soil microbial communities from Barrow, Alaska, USA - Barrow Graham LP Incubations 004-31A (SPAdes) (version 2) | ecosystem: Environmental > Terrestrial > Soil > Wetlands >...
CTCCTGAGTTGAGTAGCGTTCGTCAACAATCTTGAACCATACACCTGCGTCATCGCACTTGTACTTGAGCATGGCTCGATAGCTGCTCCAACCAGCGTCCAACACGCTTTTTGCCATTTTTGTCTGGCTTAGAGCTTGGGCGTTGACGTCGCCCACGAAAATTGCCAGGTGCTTTGCCACCTGCTGCGTTGAAAGTTTGTGCGAGAAATCCTTGCGACGATTCGCAATTTTTGCGTGAATCGATCGCACCCGCTTTGTCTTGTTGGCCCGCTGCGCTATGGCCAGTTGGGGCTCCAGGTCACGATAGAACTGCTGTGCGGCAGTTTTGGCGCCATCTGAATCAGCCATCAGATCCTTGAGACCCAGGTCAATTCCCAAGGCGGTTGTGCTGACCTGTGTCTTATCCAATGACTTTGGCCACGAATGCGCAGTGACGGTGATATTGAGGTACCAACGCCCCCGCGCGTCTTGACTGATACTGCCGGCCCCCAGGTCATAATTGGCCAAGCCAAAGCTGTCCCACATGGATAGGGCCTGGCCACCGAGCCAGACCTGACCGCTCTTGTACTGAATGGCACTGGCCTTGAACGGCAACCAGCCCAAGCTACGACGCGGGCCTGTACTCACACGCCAACGCAGCTTGGCCTTCTTGAACTGGCGGCGCCGAACCACGAACTCTTCAGCGATCGCCTGCAGCGTTTGAGAATGAAGATCAAGGCCTTCTTTACCCGCACCTTTAATGAACGGATGAAGATCAAAGGCGCTACAGAAGCGATGCTCACGTTGAAGCACCCGGAAAGAATGTTCGTTACAGAAGTTCCAGACAAAATTGACTTGGTTGCCCATCATGGTCAACCAGGAGCTGTGCTTGTCCTTCAAACGCAACCGAAGAACACGAGTCGTCAGGCCCAATAGGGCCTTGTTCTCACGTGCTTCTTTCTTAGTATTGCGTTTGATCATTATCAGTGTATACTATATCTACAAGTATACAATACAGAGGTCATTTTGACAAGTAGACTTTTCTCCAGCCTGAGACCTGATTTACGTTTGGCGAATGCCGAACGTTGCCTTATATCACCGTCCTAAAGTACCGGGGTTTTACGGCAGAGCGGATAAACGTTCAGATAAATAAATCCGGGAAAAGGAGCCCAATCAAAAATCACCGTTGACGGACAGCGATGCATACCGCGACCGTCCATATAGGTCATTACAATTACGGGCTGAGGTATGCCAGGCTGTTTGACACTCGATATACTTGAAAGTCGTGATTGTTTACAACGCTTTTCTTAGCGTGAAAATCTAGTGTGACCGAAATATAGATCAGTTTGCATCAACTGCAACAGAGGGTATATTTGGGGATATGGATGAACGGACTTTGTAGCCTCGAATCTTTCGGATACGAACAACCTCAGACTCAATTGGTCTGGGCCCGAGACTGCCGGCTGCACTGTTTCGTCTTCCGTAATGTTCAGACGCAGTCTTTGTTGTTGCATGACCCAACAAGGCGGCAACACCAACGGAACTAAGAGCTTTCTTGGCTTCTGATGAAAACTTATGCCTGGGACTATATAGTTGAATCCACTTGTTTGATGAATGACCGTGGATAACTTTGTTGATTCTCCATAGAAGTTTTCGACAAGATGAATAGTACAAAGTATAGAGATTAGAGACGACTATCTCAGACATTAATCTAGAAAATTCATCAATCATCTCAATTAATTTTGGATTCAAACGGCTTAAATTTAAATGCCGAAATTCACCATGTCCACGGCCATTTGTTGTTTTTGCATTTTTTATACGAAGATAAGAAACCAATGCAACGTCTCCTAATACGCCAATATCAACGGGCGTATCAATATCCCCAATGTCTAGCGGGCTGACTTGTATTACTGATGCCTGGCCCCATTCATGCGGGCGAAGTCCAATTTCGGTTCCAAGAAGCAGCCATGATTCCAAAAGTGATGCATATTTACTTTTGGATCCGTGTAAATGCTTAATAACTTCTTTCATTGCCTTGTTTGTAACGCTTTTAGAACGTTTGGCAGAAGTTCTCCCTGTCTTTGATGCGCAAGAAGATTGACTACCATGGCGCAAGATTTCGACAGACTCCAATGCTTCGGTGGTCCCAATCCCGGTGTATCGAAATATCAAAGCAGCCTTGTTTTGCCTCCACGTAGACTTTGACCACTCTTCTCTACATTCCAACGCAAATGCGGCAACTTCGAGAGGACCCGGATGGTCAATTGAAAGATTTCGCGAGGTGCGTTTTTCGAACAAGATTGCACGACTTATGTAGCTTTTTTCCGTTTCTCTTGTACGTGATGACACCTCACCAGGAGCAGGAGCCCTGGCAGGTTCCACATTGACACTTGAGGATCTATTTTCCATTGTTGTTTGGCGTTTCTATCTTTTAGAGTATATCATCTATGCTCTATGTGCTAAAGATTTGAAGGTGCCTGCACGCCCAGGCCTCACCAGAAGATGTATCGGCAAAGCACCAAAGTCGCCGGTCGTTGTCTAATTGTTGCCAAGTTTGATCCCTGAAAATTTACTACTTGTCAAAAGCTAGTGAATAGGATATACTCTAAGCAAATGCATGGTTAACGCTGGAAGAAGCAGCCCAAACGAGATGAGTGATGATTAGAAAATTTTTTTATTTGACGGGAATCGCAATCACATTGACGGGTTGCGTTACCCCACCCGTGCCAATTGTTCCTCGCGATAGTGTTGATTTGCTCATTCAAGCAAGTGCCGCAGACGCAGTTAAGGCATTGCGTAATCTCTCTGAAACAACGGGAAATTCTCGTGTTGTTACGGCCGTAAAAAAAGGCGAAAACACCAATGCACCGGTAAAGAAGATTGACCCACCCAAAGTTACATCTTCTGCAAATACCGTTGCAGGTCGTTTCGGAGCTGTTGCCATTGATAGTGTCTCAAAGGGGCCAACAGAGTCGGTTTCCGCAAATGTAGATTCTTCGAGATCAACAGGTGGATTGCTTTCGATTCCGCCTGCTGGACTTGAAAAACCCATTACCGTGCATTGGACAGGTGAATTGGAGGAATTAATTCAAAAGGTTGCCCAAGAGGCTGGATGGAAGTTTGCTGAACCAACTGGGTTTCGAGTTGCACCAGTAATCATTAGCATTAATGCTGAAAATCGTCTGGCCTTTGAGGTATTAAGAGACATTGGGGCCATGGCCGGGACGTCGGCCGACATTAACGTTTCTGCCGTAGATCGGACAATTACTGTTCGGTATCCAATTCGGTAGGAGACTTGTAATGATTCGATTTAAACAGGCAATCGGCGTCGTTTTTCTTCTTTTCATGTCGGTGAGTATTAGTGCTCAATCAGTTAAATTACCAAATACACCATTAAACCTAGTCGATATTCTTAAAACGTCGCCAAAATCACCCGAATCAATGGGTATCCCAATTATTCGTTATAACGCAATTCGTGAAACGGCCGTTACCTATGGGGCACAGGCGGGCTTGGCTCGACGTAGTTACGAAATCAATCAGAAATTGGATAAGCAATCTCAAGAATTGGATGTAATTTACAACTTCCAAGCACTGATGATAGAAGGTAACGTTATTCCTCCAGTACTCACTGAGACAAGTGATATCTACGATCAATCCGGAGATGACATGCTTCGAGTCATTGGTAAAGTCTTTCGAATTGATCAGCAAGCTCGATTCTCATATGTGCCGCCAACATGGCGTGCGTATATGCTGAACGGATTTGATTTTGATTCGAATCTTGTAGCGGCCGTATCTCCGCAAACAGATGAGGAAAAGGTGATATGGCTTGCGGGTGTAAAGGAAGGGTTTGATGTGGGAACCAATCAAGCCGAAGAAATATTAAAAGCAAATTTTGCAACACTAAAACGTGATTTTCGTGGCATGGTTTTGTATCACCAAATGTTAGATAACGGCATGGTTACGCGCCCATACGTTGCGGCGAATCGACTTGGTGTTACTCGTTCTGAAGATGGTTCGATGCATGTGGGTGAAGTATTTATGAGGATAACTGCGGCTCCAGATTTCGTTGAAAACGCTAGCAAATGGAAAACTGGGGAACACAGCATAGTTCAAGAACGTCTGCGCCGGTTAATGGATCCAATTCAAGCAAGTTTGATGCAGCAAGAAGCAAAAACGTCTGGCCGTGTAAAAGATGTCGGGCTTTGAAAAATGAACGACATTAAAGATAACGACTATGCTCATCCAGACGTTCTTGAAGAAGAATATCCTGGATACGAGGATGAATTTGGCATGCCGGACGAGCCAAAAATAATGTCTGCTAGTGATTTTGACATTCTGCTTGAGTTTTGCGCAATTAAAGGTGCCGCTGATATAACACTTCAAACTGAAATGCCCGTTTACGCATTTATACAAGGACGTAATCTTCGTGTAACGAAGCGATCATTGACGGCGAACGAAGTGGATGCCATAACAAATTACATTTACGGTTCGAATGGAACGTCGCAAATCCGCAAAGGTGATGAAATTGATACGCGGCACGTCGTGGTGCGTCGTGAGCGTAACGAAGTTGGTAGCATGATGGTTGTTTCAAAACTTGGCTTCCGAGTCAATATTACCGGATGCTGGTCAAATGGGGATGAAAATGGTCTTCAAATAACGGCTCGATCTATCAAGGCTCTACCTCCGAGCCTTGATGATATGGGAATAGAACAGTCCATTATTGATAATCTCTACCCCGAGCAGGGATTGGTCTGTGTCTGCGGACCAACAGGTTCAGGCAAATCAACTCTCCTTGCGGGAGGGATGCGTAAACTTATTGAAAATCCAGATTCAAATAAGAAAATTATTACGTATGAATCACCCATTGAGTATGTATTCGATGACATTCGTCGTTCATCAACAATAGTCAGTCAACATGAAATCCCACGGCACTTACCATCATTTGCGCGAGGAGTGAGAAACGCACTTCGGCGAGCCCCAAAAGTCATTCTCGTTGGTGAAACGCGCGATATGGAAACAGCACAGGCAGCTCTGGAAGCCTCTCAAACTGGTCACGTCGTTTATACAACGGTGCATTCAAAGTCGGTTGCAAACACGATCTCTCGCCTTTCTAATTTGTTCCTTCCATCTGAACGGATGACAAAGGTATTTGAGTTGTCAGAATCCTTTCGTTTGATTATCGTGCAACGTCTATTTCGACGGGCTGATGGGAAGGGGCTTATTGCTCTTAGAGAATTTTTGGTATTCGATCAAGCGGTTCGTGATCAATTGCTAGTTGCGACATCCGTCCGAGAAGCAGAACACATATTAACCAAGCTAGTTGAACGGTATGGACAAAGTATGTTGAGCTCTGCACAAAAGGCATTTGACAAAGGCCTAATTAGCTCAGATATTATGGTAGTAATTGAAAATGAATCAAAATCAAATCTTATTGAAGATTTGGGACTTAACTTTTAAGGTGCCGTAATGAAGGGTATTGACATTTATGAAGGTTTTTGGCGTGAGTCAGCTCGACCATTGAGATTGTTCTTCTTTAGTGCCTGGGTTGGCATCCCGCTATTAATTTTTATTCTACATATTACCTGGGTCACGTTTGGAATGTTGATTGCAACAGTTCTAACAATGGTCGTAATCGAACGATTTGGATTCACTGTTCCAGTTGCAGTGTTGGCAGTCAGATCTTGGATCGCTGGGAGTGTCGTTAAAAGACGTCGGTCATTATTTAACAAAAGGCTTGACCGTTAAGGAAAATAAATGGATAGCCTATATACATCAAAAAGCATTGTGGTTGCAAGGAGTAAAAATGTCTGACAACCGAATTGTTCTTCGACTGAGTGAGCACGTCGTCTTTGAGTGCGAGTTCTTGAAACAATATAAAAATGTCCCTCGGGCTCGCCGTCAAGAATGGATTCGTTCAATTCTGCATGCCGGGCTTCCTTTTGGGAATAAATTTATTGAACTGGGACAAAAACCAGTTCAGGAAGTATTACTGGCCACAACATTGGCAGCAAAGGCTGAGATCAATACTCAACCACTAGACATTCCATCAAAGTTAAAAGCTAACGATCAAACCGAAAAGTCAAACAAGAAGGCCACCAAATAATGAAAACCAAAATTACCCGCATTAGCTTTGCAATTGTTGCGCTTTTTTCAGTGCCATTGACTCATGCCGGATTTGTTTTTGAAAAAGGTAATGATATCGTTCCCAAAAACAAACAAATGACCATTAAGTCAGGTTCTCATATCACCCTGGACAATGGCAACATAAGCAATAAAAATTCATCATCTTCAAGCGATCGCGTCGCAAAAATGAATCGTCAACGCATCGACCTTGAATCTCGACTAACGTCTCTAATTACACAGTCTGGTGATTCTCCAATTGAACTACCTCCACTGAGAGGGCTTGGGTCTCAAGTTACATTTGCGGATGCATTACGCCAAATACTGCCAGATGGCTGGTCGGCATTCTCTGATCGTGAAACACCCTTGGAAACCATCGTAAATTGGCAGGGTTCACGTACCTGGCCAATGGTTATGCACTCGTTACTTGCATCGTTGGATATGCGGGCTCACATCGACTGGGACAAAAAAGAACTGACGTTATTTGCACCTGCCGTACAAGTGCCAGTTCAAGCTCCGGTTCAAGCTCCGGTTCAAGCTTCAGTTCAAGCTTCAGTTCAAGCTTCAGTTCAAGCTCCGGTTCAACTTGTGGAAGTTGGTCCAGTCATTGAATTGGAAAAAGCGAATCCAGACGCTTCATCCAAGAGCCGTCCTGTTGTAAAGAGCAACATATGGAAGGTGAAGCCGGGTAGCCTACGAGAAAATTTGCAAGAAATGACAACCAAGGCGGGATGGACGCTTGTTTGGAATGCGTCAATCGGCGACATGACCATCAATTACGAGGTAGAGGAACCAGGCTATCAATTCACGGGATCTTTAATCGGCGGGGATGGGGTTCTCGCAAAGGTTATTGATTTATACGCAACCGCGGAACATCCACTAGCTGTGACATTTTTCCATGGTAACAAGGTCGTTGAAGTTCGTTTACATGAAGTGCCTGATATGGCAGGAAAAGCAACAAACATTGCAAGAAAAGCACCTAATCAGTTGGAGACATTGCAACCTCAATTGCAATAAGAAATTGACTAGAAAGAATATGAATCTCTGATATCTCGGAATCCATATTAATTTACGCATTCAATACTTGGAAATCCTAATGATCAATAATGTTCTAAAAATAACAGTTCTGATGGCTGTGTCTTGTGTCTGTTTGCTTGTTGGCGGGTGTGCTGTTGTTGACCATACATCAGCACAAGCGAAATTAGAAAAGATCAATGATGAAGTTGATAAACGTTACCAATTGGCAATGCAACCTCCGACAGCATCTCGTGTTGAAGAAAACGAAGGTATTTGGGTAAGCAAAAGATCACTTGCGTTTAGAGAAGATCGGCTCCCATCTATTTTTCAAAACGAAATTGGCCTCTCTTTCGGTGCCCGATCAAGCCTCAAGGATATAACTGGGCTTATTACCCGCGAGACTGGAATTCGATTTGGTTTCGCGCCTGATGTTGTGAAAGAGTCAGGCTCGCCATTATTGATTGCTGGATTCAATAGCACCAGTGCCCTTCGTGAACTTCTCGACAATATTACAGCTCAAGCCGATATGAGTTGGCGTTACAACGAAGGGTCTGTTGATATTTATCGATTCGACACAAAGGTGTTCCAGGTTGCAGCATTACCTGGCGACACAATATTGACTTCGAGTGTTTCAAACAGAAACTCTGCGGGAGCCGGCACAACGACAACAGCTTCAGGACAAGATTCTAAATACACAGCTAAATTGGATTTTTGGACGGGACTCAAAAATGACATCAAAGGTCTGGTACAAAACAGCGCTTACAGCGTCTCCGAAGCAAATGCAACTGTCACAGTAACTGGTACACCCCAAGTTCTAGCAGGAGTCGCAAACTATATTAAAAATCTCAATGCATTGCGGATGCGCCAAATTGTATTAGAGGTTCATGTCTACAAAGTTGATATTGATAACGGACGTGATTTTGGCGCCTCATTGAGCTCCGTGTTTAGTAACATAAAAAATAGTTTAGGAGTGACTCTAAGTACGCCTGCAACTCTCTCAACTGGATTGGGTGTACTCACCTCAGCTCTTGGTGCTGATTCAACTAGCGCATGGGCTGGGTCACGGGCTGTTATCACAGCTTTAAGCACGGTCGGTACCACGACCATAGCAGCTGAAAGCACTCAAATGGTATTGTCAGGAGAAAGTGCGGCAATCAATAGCTTACGAGAAGTAACCTACCTGGCAGAAGTAACATCAACCCAGAATGCAAATGCAGCACCAAGCATAGCACTGAAGCCAGGCACAATAACAGAAGGTTTCGCGATGACGCTCACACCAACAATTAATGGTGGGGACTACGTACTCATTGGTGGATCAATCGATATCTCAACAATCGATAAGCTAGAAGTGCAATCATCAGGCGGTCAATCTATTACAACACCAAATCGTACAACGGGATCACAACTCGTTCGAATCGCAATGAAATCAGGGGAAACGTATATGTATGCATTGCGTCAAAACAGCTCTGGCGCTATGGATTCTGGCGTACTTGGAACATCCGTCTTGGCTACACCATTAGGCGGACAACACAATTCCAAGTCGAGTAATAAGACACTGGTTATTACGATGACTCCATATATTGTTAATCCAAAAACACATTAATAGGTTAACGGATGTCAACTATAAATATTAGTGATCTTGTAACTCCAATTTCTGTTGGGTTGGACTGGTATTTGCTGCCAGGTACAACTTCAGAACGTAAGGAAATAGCTGAACTTGCAAAAAAACATAGTGCAAACTTTGGCGTTGTTGTTACCAATGATAAGACCGGCTTCACAGTACTGGGTCTTTCGTCTGAAAAGAAGGCAGGAGCACCATCGGGTGCAGCCTGGTTAGCCAAAGCATCAGCCGGAGAGTCGATGGTTCTTATTGAACCAATCCAGAATGGAAAGATTTGGCTGTGTGCAGTCCGCGCGGGATTACCTGTACAGGGTCTTGATATCGTTATTGATGAAAGTCAACTACACGAGAAGTTGCCCGAGTTCCTAGAAACAAGCCAAGACTCACGAATCTATTCGACATATGACAATATAAGCGATTTGGGATATGGCAACATCTCGTCGCAGTCATTTGCTGAACTCGTTTCAAATACAAAACAAGAGCGTATCGCCAGAATTGCTGGAATTCCGACGTCGTTGATGGTAGTCGCTGTTGCTGGAATTATTGTTAGTGCCATTTGGTATGGTACAGATATATATTTCACCCAGATTGAATATGCCAGGAACCTAGTATTGAACGAAAATAAGAATCAGAAACAAATCGCAGGTTCAATCGAGGCGGCGCGCAAAACGGCGGCAAAACGTCTTGAAGACGCTCAGTCGTTAATTAAGAATGCTGTTCTAAAACAACCATCAGTTGGAAACATTATTGATGCATTATTTACATCAGTGGAGAGGATGCCAACATCGACCGCCGGGTGGAATTTAGTTGGGTTAGATTGCACAACAAAGAACTGCACATTTTCTTGGTTGAGAACAAGAGTAGGAACCGTGCTCGGGTTTATCGAGAGTGCAGAATCCAAAGGTTGGACAATAACGCACGCAGAAGGGGATACAGCAACCACTGAGTCCTCAATTGATGCCGAACCAAGAGTGGCAACCATCGACGATCTAAGTATCGACTCAGTTTTTCGTGTAGCATTTGAAACAAAGCTCCAAAAACTCAAATTAATAGGTATCGATTACCAACTCAAAAAATCTGAATCAATCGAAAAAAGTTTGCCACAATCGTTAGCTTCATCAAACAAGTCTGCACCAGCATCTCCGGCTCTAGTTTCAGCTCCGTTACCATGGAAAGTAGGAGACGTAACGATTCGAGGCAAAAATTTATTTGCGCTAAGAGCGATGCCAGATTATCTCGAACATCCAGGTGTCGCAGTAAAACACGTATCGGCCAATCTATCACAAAACGAATGGAATTTAGAGGTTAATTATGCAACTCGCTAAAATACTAAAACTCAATGTATATTCCTTGATTACATTGAGCACAATGATTGCGTATTCACAATCTAAGGCTCCGGCAATGGCACCCGATTACCAGCCCTTAAACCAACCCGCTATTGCACAAATAACAAATTCCATTCCAATGGCGCCACCACCAGTATTGCTTGCGAATTCGCCTACAGCCAGACCAATGCCGACACCGATTGCGAATGTCGAGGCAAAAACGACTCTTGGTGTTGCTGCAAAAGCTCTTGTTATTGGCAGAACTGAGACCGGCACTCTTAAAGAACTTGAAGATCTTCAGCGTGAAGCCTTTGTGTCTGAATTACGCTCGAAAATAAAGGCCGCAAATCCTAATAACAAAAATGAACCAGAATTAAATGAATCTAATCTTACAAATTCAAAACAAAAAATTCAAATTGGCGGCCAGTACAAAACGAACAATCGACAATCTCCAATAAATGGGAATTCCATGGTAATGGTTCCTCAAAATGTGACACAACCCAATGATATGTTGCGTTCAAGTCACCAAGAAAATGACTTTACCCTACAAACTGTTACTGCCCGAGTAGTAAACGTTATTGTTTCTGGAGGCAAAGCTCACGCTGATATCATCGATAACGGTATTATTAATACCGTTAATAAAGGCGATAAAATTGGAATATGGACTGTAAGAACTATCGCTCCCGGGAATGTCACAATTGACCGTGTGGTAACAAAAAGGATCCCAGATCCAGATTCTATTAGTGCTGAGAATACTAATGCAAAAGGCAAGGCTAAAGTTCAACCTAAGAAACATACGTTGGCACAGAATGGTTTGCTGAACACAAAAACAATAGAGATCAAAGAGACGCTTACTGCCGTATTGAAACCATATCAAAACGAGTCAACGACTGCGCAGACACAACTGCAAGCAGCGCCTTTAAGTCTTGCTGTTGTACCGCCTTTGCCACCCCAGATCCGTTTTCCGGATAGCACCAGACCGGCACGTCCGGGCGACTAAGAAAAGCAGAGCCAATTCAGACAGGTTATTTAATTAAAAACAGAAGGTTGTATGCGATATACTCAATGCAACATGAAGATAAAGAATCGATTCTATATCGCCTTACTTTTCCTTTGAACGTAGCAATGTCACTAAAGGTCTGTTTGAAAACTAACAATTGTTCCGGGCAATATGGCTGCGGTTTGGGGAATGAATAATGAATTTTTTTAAGTCTATGAAGTCGTTATCACAGTCAAAAAAACCAATTGCTGTGTTGAGACCAGTCTCATTACAACCCGTGGCATTGAAAATTGTAGGAAAACGTGTGGCACCGTTACCAGAATTGCCCTTCAAGACTAAAGATTCCCAACCACTACAGACATCGGTCAAGATTCATCCAACCTATCTTCAGATGTCTGACCTACCCCCTCATACGGAAGTATCTTCAGAAAAGAATAACCGCTATGCCGTCAATCGAAAAACTCAAGAGTCGTTGTTTGTGCTTAAGCTCAAAGGGTGCGACGACACATATTCGGTCATAGCCACCAAAGAAGTATTTGGAAGTGCCATATATCAAGGAATGGTTTCGCGTATTACAGATGATGGCTTCAAATTGAGAAGTTGTGGAATCGTTGACGGACCACTAATTGCTTGTGTATATAAAGATAACAACGACTCATCCCAATTAGATGAACAGGACATTAAGCCAATCATTCGAGAGATTGATGGCCTTGCTATAGCCGCACTTGAGAGAAATGCCTCGGACATACACATTGAAAAAAGAGCTGGCTCTGCAAATGTGAAGATGCGTGTTAACGGCCGACTTGAAGGGTACAGTGACTCCTGGGTGCCTGCCTACGTATTACAAATGGCCCGAGCTCTGCATACTATTGCTGATGAAGATTCGAAGGACACCGTGTTTAGTCCAGAGGGTCAATTATCAGTATCACGTACTTTGCAGCCAAATGGCCAACGCGTTAAATTGCGTGTTCAGATGTCAACCGCCTATCCAGATGAAGGTTTGGACATAGTGATTCGCGTTCTAAAAGTTGCGGCCTCAGCAAATGTAATGCCACTAGATAAACTGGGGTATTCACCTGAACATCTTGAGATGATCGAATACATGCTGTCTTCGCCAGGAGGTCTAACCATTGTTTCTGGTACAACAGGCTCCGGAAAGTCAACAACCTTGCAGACTGCAATGATGAATATTCGTCAGTCTGACATGGGCTTAAAACTGATTTCCATTGAGGATCCGCCGGAATATGTGCTTGAGGGTGTGACTCAAATTCCTGTGCCGCGACGTAGAAATGCAAAGGCTGACGAGAATCCCTTTACAAATTCGATGCGTAACACCATGCGGATGGACCCGGATGTCATCATGATTGGTGAGGTTCGGGACCAGGAAACTGCAACTCTTATGGTGTCGATGGTTCAGTCAGGACACAAAGTGTTAAGCACGATTCACACAGAATCAGCACTTGGGGTTATAGGTCGCCTACGCAGCATGGGCATCGACTCGGATGTTCTCGGCGCGCGTAGGTTCATTTCTGGGCTAATTTTCCAAACATTGGTCCCGGTACTTTGTAATTCCTGCAAAGTCGACTACGACCCAACGCTGAGTCATATGTCTGCAGGGCTACATGAACGCATTAAACACGTTAAAAAACCTGAAGATACCATTTTTGTTGAAGCCTTGAACACACCCGAACATCCAAACACTTGCAAACATTGCCGCGGGAAAGGCATTGTTGGTCGGACGGTTTGCGCGGAAATGGTTATTCCTGATGCAAAGATTTTGGAATGCATTAGAAATAATGACATGACAGCAGCTCACACACATTGGAGATCACTGCGGGTTGGTAAGGCGCCAACATCCATGATAGGGGGCACGGCACTTGAGCATGCTCTCTTAAAAATGCGGAGGGGAGATGTATCGCCACAGAATGTTGAAAGCGCATTAGGCCCGCTTTACGATTTCTCATTAGAGGGTGGTGCCGTAGGAGCAGAAATCAATAATCTTCTTGGACTTGAATAAGGCATCTAAGTATGATCGCAAATCTAAAAAACTTGTTTGCAAACTTGAATAAACAGGTCAAGCAAAAGTCGGAATCTACCAAATCAAGTGGTTTCCAAACATGGTTCGAGAGAGCTCAGTTCAGCATGATGCCAACGCAAAGGGCAGAACTATACGACATGCTTGGCGCCTTAATTACTGATGGCAAACCATTGGATACGTCGATCAGAGAACTTAAACAGAGATACGTTGCAAAAAAACGACCCCTTGCCAGTTCTCTTACTATTTGGCTTGGATGTCTTGATGAAGGAAAGGCATTTTCTGAATCTATAAAAGGTTACGCATCGGAAACAGAAGCAATCATTATTGCTGCAACAGAAAAATCAGGGGACCTATCCAGTGGATTTGCGCAAGCATCTTCAGTAGCACGCGCAAGCGCAGAAATTAGATCAACCATCATCGCTGAAATGACAACTCCAGTAATACAAATTATTATGTTGTTCGTTCTGTTGATTGGATTTTCTGTCTCCATGGCACCTCAACTGATGGAATCTGTCCCTCTTAGTGCAATGGATGATTCGCAGCGAGCACTTTTTGAGTTATCTGGAATTATTGCCAAAACATGGATGTACATCATCCCTTCGCTTTCTCTCGTCGGCTTTATTGCAATGAGATCCGTACCAAGATACAGCGGAACGTTCCGCCATATCCTTGACAAAATTCCACCATGGTCAATTTACAGAATCTATTCATCGGCAACGTTTATGATTTCTTTGTCAGCACTTATAAAGGCCGGCATTCCAATTGAATCAGCTATTCGCTTTATTCGACAACAATCAAGCCCATGGATGAAAGAGCATCTGTCAATCATGACCGGGAGAATGCGCGCCGGCATTGAACAAGGGGAGGCAATGGATACGGGTTTACTTAGTGATCGCGTGTCAGATATGGTGGCGATATATTCATCAACAGCTGATTTTGACGCCGCAATCAATACGCTTGGGAAGACAGCAACAGAAGATGGTCTAAGAACCATAAAAAAACAAGCTGGACTGGCTAAAACAATTTCAATGGTACTCATTGGCTTCGCAGTTGGCTGGATATTGATTTCAGTGATGGCCATTGGTGATGCTGCCAAGCGAGCAAGCGACATGTCTTCACAACAAAATTCAAGCATAACAATAAAAAAATAAAAAAGAAAATGTTTCTATCTCGTAATATGTGATATGCTATACACGCATTTCAAGATTTTTTTTTCACTTTTCAAGGATCGACCATGAATTTTTCTACACATCGGAGTTCAGTTCGTAAAAGCCGTGGCTTTACATTGATTGAATTGATGGTCGCTGTGACCATCATCGCCATTGCTATCATCGCCTTGCTTGGGCGATACTCAGCGGCAAAACAGGCAACACAGGTTCAACAGGAAACAGGCAATGTTCAGACCATCGTTTCAGCAACGCAGGCGGCATTCGCTGGCCAACCTTCGTTTCAAAACCTAACGACTGATGTAATCAAGGCGACCAACGGTTTTCCAACACAAATGGTTAATGGATCTACGGTTACCAATGTTTGGACAGGGAGTGTCTCGATGGGCCCAGCTCAGCTGCCGGTGGTCAATAATTCAAAAGCGCAAATTGATTACGCGCTTGTACCTCAGTCAGCTTGTATCGCGTTTGTGAATTCTGTTGCATTGACGGTTGATTCCATGTACGTTGATACAACGGTTGTTAAACCATCTGGCGGTAATATTGTTACACCAGCCTTAATCCAAACTGCGTGTGTTGCAGGGACAAATACGGTAAAGATTATCTTTGCCAACTAAAATTTCGGCCATAACAATTGGCTAACAAAAGGCACTTGGGTTTTTAAGTGCCTTTTTTATTGTGGATGTGAAATGGCTGGACTAAATGGTGGAATGGACAGTCACGTACTGTTGTTTGAAGATGTAACAGATTGGTATATCCCGGACAAGGAAGAACAGCAGTTACTGGTATATCCAGGAGCTATTGTTGCAACACCTGACTTGGCAGCGCATGCAAAAAATATGCGGGATATGGTTCAATGGAGACAGGGTCAAGACTCTGAAGTGATTCGCGACTGGAGGATGGAATATAGAGGTCTTTCATTTCGAGTACATAAGCAGAGAACGGTAGATGGCTTAATGTATATTTTGCGAAGAATATCAACAGAATTACCACAATTAAGTAAATTAGGATTACCAGCAGAAATATTGCAAATTGTGACCAAATCTTCATATGGGGAATTGGGGGGTCTTGTTTTAGTGACTGGTGGTCCAGGACACGGAAAGAGCACAACGTGCGCCGCCATATTGATTGAGCGAGTACTTCAATTTGGCTATTTTTGTTTGACGGTTGAGGATCCCCCTGAATTTTCTCTCCACGGCGATCACGTTGCAAAAAATGGCAGAGTGGGAAAAATTGTCCAGGTTCCAGCCAATACAGAATCGTTCGCAATTGATTTAAAAGATGCATTGCGCTGCTATCCTGCTAATGTTCGTGGATCGATGCTTATGGTCGGCGAAATCCGCGATGGGGATACAGCGGCACAAGTGCTTCGTTCAGCTGTCAATGGGCAACTTGTCTTTTCAACACTTCATGCCTCTGATCCAATAGCAGCGTTAGAACGAATATTGACGCTGGCAAAAGAATCAATGGGAACGGAAGAAGCGCAATCACTACTTGCTCATTCTTTAAGGGCAGTTCTTCAACAACAGCTCATTGCAGGAAAGCTGTATATGGACCCTTTGTTGTCCATGGGCTCACATTCATCTGTTGCGTCGCGTATTAAGACAGGGAATATGGCAATGCTCGGAACCGATATTCAGCAACAAAAAGTACAGTCTCAACACGGCAAACTAATTGAGTCACTAAGAACAAAATAGGAAAAATAGTGAAAGACAAAATAAAAGTAATGGTCATAGATGACAGCCAGAGTATGCGATCGGCCGCACTTTCGGTGTTAAAAAATGATTACAACGTATTGACATGTGAAGACGGACTTGATGCTATTGCTTCGATTAGCAGCTTTTGTCCGCAAATAATATTTGTTGACATCGTAATGCCAAAGATTGATGGCTACGAAACCATTGCGCTAATTAGGATGAACGAATATTTCAAATATACTCCAATTATCATGATGTCATCAAAAGGCGGTGTATTTGACGTTGCACGTGGTCGACTTCTTGGTTTTAATGGATCAATTATTAAACCATTTAAATCAGAAGAATTGATCGGGGCGATATCAAAACATTTAAATATTTCAAATTAATAGTACTATATATTTCAGTAAATGGTATAGTAAATAGATTAATATGTCTCAAAACCAACATAATGTAGAAATACCAAACAATAACAGAAATATGGTTTTGCCATTCATTGTTGGATCAAAGGCGTTTGCACTTCCGTATAACCAAGTTACTCGGGTAAATCTAGTGGTAGGAGTGGTCGCAGTTGCCAACTACAATAATTTCCCGTTGTGTGTTGTTGGAGTAGCTGCGGGCGAGCCTGAAATGTTGACTGTGCTGGATCTTGGATTTTTATACGGCTCCGGGCGAACCATTTCAACGATGAAGACGCGCCTGATGATTATGTCCGATGGTGCTTTAAAAGGATTCGCTCTTCTCGTTTCTCGTGTCTTGGATCCTTTGGTAATGTCAAATGATCCTAATGATATGGAAATTCAAGTTATCAGGGCCGATGAAATTTATCGTGATCTAATCGAATTTGCCAAAACGAATGAATGTAAATGATGAATCAAAAAATAAATCGCAAAATTCAGGTTGCTTCGTTTTCAATTAATGACGTATCTAAAACAAATATTGGAGTGTTTCTGCTTGCAGTTGCGCTCATTCTAAGTGCCATCGGAATGGCATATGTGGCCGTTGTCAATGCTCGTACAGCCGTCCAGGCGATAAGTATTTCGAGAATCATGATTACCGCTGCAGAACAATCAGAGCAAGGAGCCAGAAGATACTCGAATGGAGGTGCCAGCCAGTTTGCCTCAGCAGCGGTTTCAGGACCCGCCTTGAACTCTGCTTTTGGTGAGCTAGATTCCAGCCTGTTCGTCCTTCCATCTCTGAAAAATGCCACGACTTCAGCTTTGGCATCGTGGGCGTCATTTAGTGATGCGCTAATGGACGTTTGGAAGGTCGCAGGACCTGCTTCAGACCTAAGTAAGGCATCAGGATCTGTTTCGGGCAATTTCGCTGCACTTTTGAAAGCCGTAGAAGCTTCTGGCAAAGCCAATGCTGAATTGAGAAAGGAACACGAATCACTTATAAGACTCTATAGCTATTCAGAATCTGGTTTCGGTGCTTCATCAATCCCGCGTTTTGTAAACGATCTGCGTCAGGTGTCTAGCAATCTTGCTGTCACTGAATTAAAGGAAAATTCCGCATTTATTAATGATCTGCTACCTTTGGCAAAACTGGCTGCTGATCAGCAGATGACAAATGAGAAGCTTAGTCGCATTGTCGTCACGGCATCAGCTGCAAAAGCCGAGGCAGAATCATTGCTAAATTCTGCAAATAAAATTGGAACTGGAAATTCATTTACTACAGGTGCACTAGCTCTGGCTGTAATAGGCATTGCACTTTTTGGATTTACTCTTATAAAAATAATTGACGATGTAGGCCGTAGATACCATCGCGCACTTCAGCAATTTCGTTCAGATGAAGAAGATGCCAAGGAGTTAATTGAAAAACTTGGCTTGGCTGCAATGGGTGACAGTACCAATATCAATTTAAAAAATAGTGAATCCGTATTCAAAAAAATAGCAATTCATGTAAATACGATTCTGAATACGCAGGCCGAACGAATAGAGAAGATTGTTGAATCAGTTCATTGTGCCACTGAAAATCAGTCAATTGCACTTTCATTTATCCAGTCAACTGAATCTGAAATGAAAGCTGCAGTGGATGGTATCAATGATTCCGCTTCCACTCTGTCCAAGGCGATTGAACTTGTCAGATTGATTCGTCTTGATGCAAGGGCGGCGTCGTCCACAGCACAAGAATCGAAGGTTCATGCATCCGATGCGAACCGCATGTCTCAAGATGCTGCTTCTCGATTAGACGCCTTCCGTGATGGACTACAAGAGACTTCAAAGGGTATCAAACGGCTTGGAGAACGCGCCCAAGAAATCAATGCGGTTGTTGATGAAATGGGAATTTTTTCTGAGCAAATTGGTGCTTTGGCTTTGAACGCGAATCTGGAGGCTGAACGGGCAGGGGATGCCGGCGCAGGATTTCGCGTGGTTGCACGAGAAGTTCAGTCTCTCGCGCGTAAGAGTGAAGAGTCCTTGGTTCGGATATCGACATTAGTAATGGGCGCCCAAGCTGACGCCAGGTCTGCTACTGAGGCGGTTGAAAAATCAACCTCACAGATTGCATCAGGATCAAATATTGGCGCTGTATCACAATCGTTGATTGCCTCTCTTGCGCCTCTTTCTGCAGGTGTCAATGCCATAACAAAGTCGATCACTGAAACGTGCAAGGACGCTGAAAGTATTTTGGCTTCAACTGTAGTTGGCGTGCAATCGGCCCTTGCTTCTGCTCGTGAGGCATTGGCAAAATCTAGTCACGTGATGGCGCCTATGATCAAGGCCCAAGGCAATTTAAATGCTGTCGAAAGTGAATAATGAGCGATCAGTCCAATCAAAAGGATAATTCAAAAAGCAAATCAGCATCATTACTGGGTGCCGTGACCATAATCTCTGGCACATTGTATGCAGAGCTTAAGCTCTTGGCTGTAGGGCTAAACGGGTTCAGCGACTCGCCAGCCGGCAACCCAATATCTCCAAGATTATTGAGAATGCAACGGGCAGCTGCATTCTGCGGTTTTTGGGGCGTGTCAAACTACCTTGACGCATTGAGCGAGCTCGCTACGGGTATTGAGGTCAATCCACCATTGTCCGTGAATCGGACTGAATACCTTGAAAGAATCAAAACACTTGCTGCTGGAATCAATGCACTTGGAGTACATCTGCGAGCCATCAATACAGGCTCAGCGTTATCGTATACAGCACTGAATGAACAGTTCGCAAAAGTTATTCGCAAGGCAAGACCATCCCTTCTTGAAATAACACCGGAGGCAGCCGCACCAATGATGTTCATGCCTGTGCCCCCCTCACTTGAGGTTGATGCATACTGGGAACAGGATCCATTGGCTTCACATGATGCGTTACTTCAATCGTTGTCTGAGTGCATATTGTTCGGCGAGATCACAAACACAAATTTGAAACTGATCGCAAAAAATAATTCCTATAGATCGCTTTCTGGACTTTTTGACGCGGCTTCATGTCTGGACGATAAAGTCTTGCATGACAAATTGTCGACAGAATTAAGATTGGAGTTGGTTCGTCTCCAAAAAATACTGGTCGAAGGAGTTCCTTCTTTGCCGCCATCAGGAACAGCGTTTCTGTTCTCGAAATTGCTCTTCATACTGTCTACAAATGGCAATGATGACGAGTTATCAAGATCGATACGTAAGCGATATGCACTAGTTAAACCTAGTAGTCGAGGCAACAACGTCATCTCCATGCATGATGTGGCCATAAAATTTTCGGCGGGTATGAATAAGCTGAAAGATGCGTACTCGCAGTCAGCTCTATCAAACACTCCGTATGCCATAAAGAAGCTTGCGGAAAATGTTTTTACAGAATCAGAAAAGCTCGGAAGCCCAGCCTTCGTAGAGTTTGCTTCTGCGTTGCGCAATACTACAAAACAATGGGATTCGATCGGTGATCCAAGCTTTAAAGACTGGACATATGGAGCGGCAATTGTCTTAATGTTGCATGAATCGTCTGAAAACTGGGCGGATCTAGAAATTCAAGCGGAAATGATGGATCTCGCTAATCGCATGGCGGCGACAGGTCAAATTCAAAACTGCAAGAGCTTGCAACGGTCCACACAAGTCGTTGCAATCAAAAAAGCATGTGCAGAAATTCTTGTTTTGTGTAATGAGGTAACCCGTTCAATTGATGGTTCTCTGCGATCACTTGGAGATGATCCAATCACAAGTCATGTGAGCTCTAGCGTAATAGATGTTCTCGGACCAAAGATTGCCAAACTACTTGATACATCCGCTGGATTTTGTTCTTGCCTGGGTCTTTCAAGCGGAGTAGCGTTTTCCAAAAGCCTGAATGAATTTCTTCAGAAGCCCGAAACATGGATGATTCACTCGAATCGAAATAAAATATTTGATGGATTATCGCGATTAAGCCTATTTATTGGTCGTTTAAGACCTGGTAGTTTGATTGATCTTCAAGACGATGAAACTGGTGATTTTATCAATCTATGGCCCAATAGTGAATCTAAACACGACCTGGCACTGCTAAGTCTTGAATCTGCAATGGATCAAGGCGAGTCAAAAGTCGAGCCAGTGGCCCATCCCGTGACTGAGTTCACAGTTCAACCAAGGCGCGATCCGGTTGTTAACTCCACAGTCGAGTCCATGGAATATCTCACAGTTGAACCCATAACAGAACCAGTGCCGGAGCCAGCGGGTGAGTTGATTATTGATAACTATTCTGATATCACATTTATAACAATTGATAACAATGTGATTACTGATGAAATCATAAAAAAATCTACTGATGTCACACAAAGTATAGGTGAGCCCCCATTGGATGTCTCTGTCCAAGTCAACACTATTGATGACACATCATTTTTTGATGAATTTGAGGAATCTGGACGATCTTCTTCAAAAACCATTCGTGATGACGTTGATCCTGATCTTCTTCTGACTGTTTTTTTGAATTCAAGTCAAGACTGCGTCAATAAATTTGATACAGACGACACAGAATTATGCAAGGTCGTTCTCGAAGAGGCGGAACAATGTATTTCTGATATCGAACGATGCTTAGCGATGTGGTCGCGAGATTGCGATCCAAGTGCACTTTTTGGGACCACCGTAGAAATCAGTCGTTACGTTCACACGCTAAAAGGTGCAGCACGGACCTGTGGGCTCATGGGTATTGGCGCCATTTTGCATGCAATTGAAGATGACCTGGAACTCAACCCCGATGACGGAGTTTCATTAAAGGCCCCTTTAAAGGCCTATATTGGTGCCATGACGGTCGTTCGTGATCATTTTGATGCCGTTAGGTCAGAGTTTGAAAACAACTCAAATTCACACGTAAAAATACAAGATGATATATCAATCCCAGATGGAGGCATCTTGCCCAAAGAGGGAACGAAAGAATTTGGGCCCCTGGTAACAAATTTCATATCGACGACAGAATTTTCAGAAACAAAACCACAGCTATCAAGCTTAACTGTGCCTTTTGATGCTGCCAAGTCCGATACGATTGCTGGCACCAATGATGCCGATGTATTGGATGCCCAAGAAGTTGAAATAAGTGTCAGATCAATAGTCGCTGACGAAGCGAGCAATAGCGCAGATTTTGTGGAATCCACACTCTCATCCGTTTATTCAGAAGTAGACGATGATTCCACGGCTGTAATTGACTACAAAACAGATCTTGCCACCCTGGCTGCATTGGACTCCAAAGAAATCAAGTCAAATTTGTTGTCAGTCGGAACAGCACCGAGGACAGCCGTCTCGGTACGCGTACCTCTAAATCTAGCTAGCAAGGTCGGCGATGCGTCGGGCAAAGTGATGATGGCCAGTCGTCGTTCTCTAGAAATTGTTGACAGAACAATGCGAAATCTTCGTGAAGTAGAGGACAACATAAAGCGAATGGGCCCAGTCCTTCGCGAACTTGACATCATGGCCGGTACGAACGTTCCGTTGTCGTTTAGAAGAGGCGCCACGCAAGGCGATAGTCTTGAGCTTGATCGGTACACATCATTGCAGGAAATGGTGCGCCGGCTCAAGGAAACGTATGAGGACTCGACCGATTCAATTAAATTGTTGTCGGACGGAATTCATTCCATTCACGATGCCGAGCAAGAACGGGTCCAACTAAGCGATGATCTACAGAGAGAATCAAGCGAACTGTTATTGGTTGGTGTCTCCGCCCAGAAAAATAGATTAGAGCGAGTTGTTGCCAAGGCTTGCGAAGACACAGGTAAATCGGCAAAACTTGTCATTGATCCCCGCTGCCGGGTTCCTGCGGCCGCCCTGGATAAATTGATGCCTGTATTTGAACACCTCTTACGAAATTCTATTGCACACGGCATCGAGTCCCCCTTACAACGGGTGAAAAGCGGCAAACCAGCCATTGGAGTAATTAATATTGGACTACCGCTATCCATTAATCAAGATGGAAGCGTGATCAAAGTTTCAATTCGTGATGACGGTGCAGGCATCGACCACGCAAATGTTCTCGCTGTTGCAAAAAAACGCGGGCTTGCGATGCAAGGAAAAACCTACAGCGACATCGCCATTCGTGAATTCTTGTTTATGTCAGGATTCACGACGTTATCATCAGTAAGCCAGGTAGCCGGTAGAGGTGTTGGACTTGATGTCGTCAGTTCTACACTAGCCGCCCTCGGCGGAATGGTGTCATTGGATTCAAAACTCGGAGAGGGAACTGAATTCACGCTGACACTTTCTACAGATATATCAAGCATGTCTGTTGTGCTCGTTAGTGCTAATGGATACAAATGCCTGATCCCGTTAAGTTTAGTCACGCGGATCGTTCCCGTGTCTAGTAGCCTGGAGGTTGAAATAGACGCCAAAAACAGCAGTGTCTCAATCGGAACCATCAACTATGAGCTCATCGACCTTGCTACCAGGGTCCCATTTGTTGAGAAACCCGGAACAACCAAACGTGGACACGGACATCTGATTTTAATGAAAGAGTCCGATGTGACAAAGGCCGTCCTAGTAGACTCGATAGGCACCCAGTCGCGCATGGTGACAAGACATCTTGGTCCGTTCGTTCGCAACATCCCAGGAATGGTTGCGGGGACCACGCTTACCAATGGCGAAGCAGGACTCGTCGTGAATCCTCTGAGACTACAAGAAATCGTCACCCCAACGAAAAATCATGAAGGCAAGGTGACCGAAAAAGCTAAAATCATTATGGTTGTTGATGATTCCAACACCGTTCGTATGGTCACAACGCGATTTCTACGTCGACTTGGCTTTGATGTGTCCACTGCAAAAGATGGACTCGAAGCTTTGCAGTTGTTGACCAAAGGGATAGAACCGGACGGGTTCTTATTAGATATTGAGATGCCAGGGATGGATGGATATGAATTAATGGCTGAAATCAGGCGAATCGTCAGATATGAAACAACGCCGATAATAATCATTAGCTCGAGAACCGCTGAAAAACATCGTGATCACGCAAAGCAATTAGGCGCCTCCGCTTACTTAACTAAACCATACGAAGATTCACATTTAAATGAAGTCTTGGAAAGTCTAATTGGTTTACCCTCATAGATTATAAGGACATAAAATATAATAAATAAATAATGGTGTAGATTCGCATATAATTATAAAAAATTTTAATAGATTTGACTCAAAAAAAATGCTTAAATAATACATTGTTAAATCAACACTTAAAGGTAAGTGTATGAAAATATTGATTATCGAGGATGATAATATCCTTGCGGAAGCGATTAACACAAGCGTCTTGTCGTACGGGATCATTGGAACCAGTGTTTCCAATGGAAATCATGCTGATCAACTGCTTGAACAGGCGAAGCACGATGGGCAAGCCTTCGATGCCGTTATATTAGACCTGAACTTGCCCGGTAAAGATGGCGTTGAAGTTTTAACCTCTGTTAGGGCTAGAAATGATCTAACCCCAATTTTGGTTTTGACTGCGCGCACCGCATTATCTGACAAAGTAGACTGCTTGCAGCGAGGAGCAGACGACTACTTATTAAAGCCATTTGCAGTGCCTGAGTTAGTTGCTCGGTTAAGGTCGATTTGCCGGCGTCATAATGGTTCCAATCGTTTTCATAGCCAATTTGGTAATCTTATGTTCGATAGTGGAAGAGGTAGTTTTTTTGTAGACGGCGCATTACTTATATTGCCCGCAAAACCTCAAGCACTTTTGGAAAAACTATTTAGCAGACGTGGCAATCCGGTTACAAAGGATTACCTTACAAATATTGACGGTAGTGAAAATTCGGTAGAATCTATAGATATCCTAATATCAAGACTTAGAAAAAAACTTCGTGAGTCGGAAGCGTCAGTATTTATTAAAACAATATATGGCATTGGTTATATATTATCACTCGACCTTGGTTAAATGGATAACGACTAGCGTGCTGGTTTCCATAATAAAATGAATGTCATATATTCAATAAAAGTGGCATTCTTATTTGCATTGCAATTTGTTATTATTGCTGTGCTAATAATAAACAGTAACAAAGCCATGGATTCAGTTCGCGCACGCCTTTCAACAATACGGACACGAGTTTTTTGGACGTTGTTGTTGCTTTTTGCTGTGCCTATGACCATTGCTATTTTAATGAATGGCAGTGATATTCCGGTAGCACTTGTTTTTGTTTGTAATTACCTGCTGACAATGGTCGCAGCGAGTATTGCATCTACTATCATAACTGGCCCAGTGTACAAAATTGAACAGCAGTACAAAACGAAGCTTATCAAAATTGAATTATCAGACGCTGTAGGTAATGTTGCCATTAAAAAGGCTAATGATGATGTTTTAAAAATAGTTAATAAAGATATATTTAGGCATCTTTCACATCAACTAAAAGCACCAATGGCTTTACTTCGAGCTCATTCGCAATTAGCTCAAAAAAACTGGCACAAAGGAAATTCCAACGAGGCCGGACAGAATTTGATCGCAATCGAAGAAATTGCTCTTAGTGTCGGAAATTTGGTTGAGCAATTAATTTCAATGGCCTGGGTGGATGGTCTAAGCAATCAAGTGAAGGAGCAATGTAAAGTAAATTTAAGCTCCGAAATAATGAAAGTTGTGAAATTCTATTTGGTGGCAGCAAATAATGGAGAAATAACCATTCAGACCGATGTCAATTCTGGTCTCTGGGTAATAGGAGAAAAATATCTACTCTTTGAAATGATTTCGTCTGTTGTTGACAATGCCATTCGGTATTCGCCAAAAGGTTCAACTATAAATATAGAGGCAAACCTTCTGCCAAACACAAATGTAATTGCTCTGATAGTCACCGATCAGGGTAGAGGTATATCTATTAATGAACGTAGCAATGTATTTAAACCATGGTACGGCTCTATAGGGGTTGATGAATTAGGTGATCCGACATACGGGTCGCGTCAGCATCAAATACTTCCTAACGGCATGATCCCATCCTCACATGGACTAGGATTATCACTGGTTCAATCAATTGCAAAGCTTCATGGTGCGGATGTAGCCCTAACGAATGGAAAAAACAACATTGGCTTGAGCGTCAGGATGATATTTAATGCCAGCACTCCACCCGTTAAGACCAACATTGAAACCAATTGAATTGACGTTTTTTTGTCAATTAATCGTGTATATGGTATAGTCTATAAATTAAACACACAAACAATGGAATTTCATGAAACATGTACTAAAACTCTCAGTCTTGGCCGCCTCCTTCAGTTTCGCGGTGCTGTCTTTTCAAAGTATGGCCCTTGCTCAACAGGGATCCGGTTCATCTCTACCAGCGAAGGCAACAAAAAAGGTGACTGCAGTTGTCCTGCCTCTATCAGAAAGTGCGACTGCTGATTACAAAAAAACCTTCGCGGCAAAAACAGGGATGAATGCGGACGAGATTTCCCAGTCGCCCATAAAAGACTTTGTTGAAGTCATTGTTGGTACCAAGGTCTATTACATGAACAAACCAGGTAATTGGCTGTTTGATGGCCATCTGGTAGATATGGAAACGAGAACATCAGTTACTCAAGAAAGAATGCATGCGCTTGAAATTAAGGCGCAGCCAAAAATGAATTGGGAAACGCTTATCTTGGCAGATGCAATCAAATTAACAAAAGGCCAGGCCACGCCAGGACGAGTTTTAGTAACGTTTGAAGACCCAAATTGCGGCTTTTGCAAAAAGCTGGCGCCAGAATTGGAAAAGTTGGAGAACATGACGATCTACACATTCCAGGTGTCCGTGCTCGGACCAAATTCGAAGACAAAAAATGAATCTATTTGGTGCTCAAGTGATAGAACTTCTGCCTGGAAGACTGTTATGAAAGAAGGCGTCGCAAAAGGTGGTACTGAGTGCGATAAAACCAGCCTTGATCGAAATACAGAGCTTGCCCAAAAACTACATGTGAATGGAACCCCAACACTATTTTTCGCTGATGGAAGTCGATCAGTCGGGTATTTGGACAACATTGGTATTGAAGAAAAATTGGCAAAAATCAGAGCCAAATAATCAATAAAATCAATTAACGGCCATTTATATTTTGATAAGAAAAATAAATATCAAAATTTGCCATCAAGATTGTCGGGCCGTTAATGGATTTTGAAGTCGGTCAAAATCCTACATAGCTGGGCCTCCCAAAGCGCCAAATCGAGCATGCTGTACGCTGACTTCCCCTGATGGGGCAGCGCGAAATAGCACATGATTGTTTTATCAAGACGAACCCGATCTGCCAGGTTCGACGATAGAAACGGGCGTCATCATTATGAAATCAAAGAAACCGCGAAGAAAAATCAGCTTGAAGATAGTCTATCTGCCACGTGTGAGTCCTACGGCAGCCCAGAATGGGCAATAGTTCCCTTAAAGCATGGGTTGAGCTTCGGTTTAAGGCTTTTTCGAAGGATGAACCCTCCCGCCACTAAACGCATAGCGTTGTAGTGGGGTTTCCTGGCTCACGCCGGGAGATTTCTGTTTCGGCGACGCGAGCGCAGCGGGCCTTAGCCCACCGCGACTTACCAGTGTCTCCACAGACGTCGA
>Ga0209123_1001199_pt1 | contig 26865 bp, 15 predicted proteins | sample BarGraIncu00431A_FD_184500 | JGI IMG/M metagenome (GOLD analysis project Ga0209123, IMG submission 184500) | Arctic peat soil microbial communities from Barrow, Alaska, USA - Barrow Graham LP Incubations 004-31A (SPAdes) (version 2) | ecosystem: Environmental > Terrestrial > Soil > Wetlands >...
TTGTTGATAAAGCCATTTACCCATCGGGACTGCCTGCCGAATGGCGTACCAAATCGTTTTATGTCAACAAGCTCGGCAACAATAGGCTTAACTTGATTCGCAGCAGTGGCGATATGTTTTATTTCTTGCAAAAACAAATATTGTTACTCAAAGCTACCGATACCACCTGGCAGTGCCCACAAAAGTGGTTGTTAGCTACACAAAAAATGGCCGATGCCTTTGTAACCATGTGGAATCGCTATGGTCAGTTTGGTCAGTTTTTCGATTTGGTTACCGGTGAAATAGTTGTTGGAGGTTCTTCCGCAGGCACTATTGTTCCTGCCGGTTTGGCATTGGCCTCCAAAATACTTCATAACAAACAGTATTTAGAAGTTGCCCGCAAGTCGGCATTGTTTTACTACCAACGCGACATATTATCGGGAGTTACCAATGGTGGTCCCGGAGAAATATTGCAAGCTCCCGATTCCGAATCAGCCTTTAACTTTGTAGAATCGCTCACCGTGTTATACGAAGATACAAACGACAGTACATGGTTGCAACTGGCCCGCCATGCTACTGAGCAGGCGGCAAGTTGGGTGGTGTCGTACAACTACAAATTTCCCGATACATCAACCTTTGGCAAGTTGGGTATCCAAACCTTAGGGAGTGTGTATGCCAATGCACAAAACAAGCATTCTGCGCCCGGCATTTGCACCGGATCGGGCGATTGTTTGCTTAAACTATTCAGGGCTACCGGTGATACTTTCTATATCGACTTGTTAAAGGACATAGCCCATGGTATACCTCAATATCTGTCAACTAAAGAAAGACCCATATACGCAATACAAGGAGCAGGCAAACCGGCAGGGAATATGGCGCCGGGCTGGATGAACGAACGTGTGAACATGGGCGATTGGGAAAATAACCTGACCCCCGATGGTAAGCCAGGTGGATGGTTTGTACCATCCGGAGAGATTTTTCATGGCTCGACATGGTCTGAAGCATCTTTAATGCTAACTTGTGCCGAACTGCCTGGAATTTATATTCAACCCGATAAAAAATTAGCAGTTGCTTTCGATAATGTTGAGGCAAAGTGGGTCGGGAAAGCTAAAGTTCAAATATATAACCCCACCCAATATATAGCTACAGTTAAAGTGTTGGTCGAAGATTCAATTCAGGCAAAACAAACGTTTGGAGTGCGTTTATTGAAAAACAGTCGTGTTATTACTCTGAATCCCGGTGAAAATAAATATTTTGAATGGGAATAGAATGTTAAAATATAAAACGAAATCAAATATTAACTTACAATGAAAACATTCATCAAACTACCTTGTATCGTACTGGTATTTTTGCTTTCCTCTCCTATACAATCACAGGTACTATGGCTCGACAGCCTCGACCTGTCGACTGTTGAGATGTTTGGTAATGCCAAAGCCTGTAAAACAGTATGGGGAGGCGATATGATAATTCGAGGTAAGCTATACAAGCGTGGTGTTGGTACGCATGCCGGTAGTAATTTCGACATTGACTTAAAGGGTTCGGCCCAAAGTTTTCATGCCATACTGGGCGTTGACGACGATGCCAATACTGCCATGGCCACGAGCAGCATTAAAGGAGGAACGGTTGTTTTTAAAATAAGTGTTGACGGCAAACTCAAATACAACTCGGGTTTGGTAACCAGCCACGATGAAGCCAAAACAGTGGACATTGACCTCAATGGGGCCTCGCAACTGAGTTTGACTGCCGAAACCTATACCGATGGCGATGCCTACGACCATGCCGACTGGGCCGATGCGCAAATTGTGCTGAAACCGGGTGCCAAGGAAATGCCTCGTCCGCTTAACCTAATTGAACGGCCTAAAGAATATATACTTACGCCCAAAACATCGGAAATGCCTGCAATTAATGGCCCCGAAGTAATTGGGGCACGGCCAGGCCATCCTTTTTTGTTCCGCATTCCGGCCACCGGTAAGCAACCCAAAACATTTGTGGCTAAAAATCTGCCAAATGGCTTGGAGCTCAATACAAACACGGGTATAATTACGGGTGTTGTACCCCAAAAAGGCTCTTACCCTATTCAAATTGAGGTGTCGAACAATTTGGGGAAAACCACAAAGGTATTGAATATTGTGGCAGGCGATAACTTAGCCCTTACCCCACCTATGGGTTGGAGTGCATGGAACTGTTTTGCCGAAAAAACCAGTGATTCGTTGGTTCGGGCTACTGCCGATGCTATGGTAGCCCAAGGCTTGGCCGATGTGGGTTTTACCTATATTAATATAGACGAAGGTTGGCAAGCCGGACGCGACTCGTTGGGTTTTATAATGACTAATTCAAAGTTTCCCGACATGAAAGACCTTACCGACTATGTGCATTCAAAAGGCTTAAAAATAGGCATATATAGCTCGCCAGGCCCTAAAACATGTGGGGATTTCATGGGTAGCTTCGGACACGAAAAGCAGGATATTGAAACCATTAGCAAGTGGGGTTTCGACTATTTCAAGTACGACTGGTGTTCGTGTACCGATAGTAGTTTTACCCGCCCTTATGCTTATATGAACCAGTTTATTGAAGCCACTGACCGCGATATTGTTTATAGTATATGTGAATATGGTTTGGGTGAAGTGTGGAAATGGGGCTCCTCGGCAGGCGGCCAATTGTGGCGCACCGGTGGCGACATAGTTGACACATGGGCATCGGTAGCCCATATTATTGAAATGCAGGATGGCCTCGAAAAGTATGCCGGTCCCGGTAATTGGAATGATCCCGATATGCTGGTTGTGGGTAACGTTGGTTGGGGAAAGCTAAGGCCTACACGCCTCAGTGCTAACGACCAATATACCCAAATTACATTTTGGAGCATATTAGCCTCCCCGCTTATTTTGGGCTGCGACCTTTGTTCACTCGACAGTTTTACGCTTAACCTTCTCACCAATTCCGAGGTAATTGCCATAAATCAGGACAAAGCAGGCAAACAAGGTCATCGAATTAAAAATTCCGACAATACCCAGGTTTGGGTAAAAGAACTGAGTGATGGCTCAAAAGCAATAGCTTTGTATAACCGCAGCCCCAAAGATAAAGAAGTATCGGTAAAACTTTCGGAAATAGGCATGAAAGCCCCTGTGAGCATTCGCGATGTTTGGCGGCAAAAAGAACTGCTAAAATCGAACGAAAGTATTTCGGCAATAGTAGCTCCTCACGGTGTGGCATTGTATAAAGTTTCTAATTTACAAAAAAAAGGAGAATAAATGAATAAGGCTATTATTGCTGCATGGTTGCTCTTGTTATTTGCGCCATACGATTATGGACAAAGTAGCGAAAATATACTCATCCGACCAGGTCATTTTTTTATTGGCTGTAATTATTGGGCTTCGAATGCAGGAACCCAAATGTGGGTTGATTGGAAGCCCGAAGTGATTGAGCAAGATTTTAAACGATTAAGCGAGGCGGACGTTGAGGTTTTGCGTGTTTTCCCCATTTGGCGAGATTTTCAACCAATTACTGCCATCCGGAATGCCCGATCGGGAATTATAGATTATCGCTTTGGAGAAAACCCGTTGCCCGATAATCGCTTTGGCGATTCCGGATTGTCAGAATATATGGTTAAATTGTTGAACTTCAAAAAAATATTGAAAAGCAATAAATTTTAAATTTACTATTGATTTCTAATTGGCTATTAACATTATAAATTATCACAAAATGAGAAAATTTGTTACATTCATTCTTCTTTTTAGTCTTTTTGCCTGCATTTTTGCCAGCAAAAAACAAAACCCGGATGTGCAATTGCTTGAATTGAATAGCAATTGGCAGTTTAAAAAATGTAGCGACAGTGTTTGGTTGCCGGCTTCGGTTCCCGGATGCGTACATACCGATTTACTTGCCAATAAATTAATTGACGACCCCTATTACCGCTACAACGAAAAAAGATTGCAATGGATAGATAAAACCGATTGGGAATATAAAACCACCTTTGCAGTTTCTACACAAGCTATTAAAAGCCAAACGCTTGAGTTGATTTTTAAGGGTCTTGATACGTATGCTGATGTATATGTTAATGACTCTTTGGTATTAAGCGCCAACAATATGTTTCGCGAGTGGATTATTCCTGTTACCTTCAGGATGAAAGAAGGAACCAATATCTTGCGAATATTGTTTAAATCGCCCATTAACGAAGGCATAAGATTATACGATGCCAACCCGGCGCAGCTTCCGGCATCGAATGACTATTCCGAGATAGGGCAAGTGGAGGGCAACAAAAAAGTGAGCCCATACATTCGCAAAGCTTCATACAATTTCGGTTGGGACTGGGGCCCACGCTTAGTTTCAAGTGGCGTTTGGAGGCAAGTTTACCTTCGTACCTGGAACAAATCGATCATTAACGACTTGCAAATTGTACAAGACAGCTTATCGGCCACATTAGCTAAACTTACTGCAAAAGTTGAGGTAATGGCTGTCGATACACAAACCATAAAATTAGAATTGACCGACTTGGTAAAAGCCGGCGTTAAAACCAAAGGCACATTTAAACTCGAAAAAGGCGTCAATGTACTGTCGTTAAGTTTCGATATTGACAAACCCAAGTTGTGGTGGAGCAACGGATTGGGCGAGGCTTATGTTTATAAGTTCAAAGCAACCATAGCCGACACAAAACAACTGATTGATACAAAAGAAATAAGTACAGGTTTAAGAACTATTAAGTTGGTACAAAAGCCCGACTCGGCCGGGCATTCGTTTTACTTCGTGTTAAACGGTGTGCCTGTTTTTGCCAAAGGAGCCAATTATATTCCCAACGATTTATTTATCAACCGTGTTACACCTGACAAGTATGAGCATATTATTAAATCGGCACACGATGCCAATATGAACATGTTACGACTTTGGGGCGGTGGCATTTATGAAAACGACATTTTTTACGATCTATGCGACAAATACGGCATTATGATTTGGCACGACTTTATGTTTTCGTGTTGCCTATACCCTGCCGATAGTACTTTTATGGCAAATGTGAAGGTCGAATTTGTACAAAATATTAAACACATACGTAACCACCCCAGTATAGCTTTGTGGAGCGGTAACAACGAAATATTTGGCGGGTTAGCCTTTTGGGGTTGGAAAGACAAATTTGTGGGCAAACAACAAGAAGCTATAATTAATGATTACAACAGAATATTTCACGAAGCATTGCCAGAAATACTGAAACAATACGATCCGCAACGCCCTTATATTCCTTCCTCACCATTTGGTGGCTACACTAAAAATCCCGATGGCACTTCTGCCATTATCCCTATTTCAGAAAAATCGGGTGACTTTCACGAATGGTCGGTATGGCATGGCAAGAACAAATTCAATTATTATAATGATCATACACCGCGTTTCTGCTCTGAATATGGCTTTCAAAGCTTCCCGGATATAAATACCATTAAAACGTTTGCCATCCCTTCCGATTATGATATTAACTCGCCCGTTATGAAATGGCACCAACGGAGTGGGCCGGGCAACATGCTTATTAAAATATATATGGACTACGACTATAAAACACCTAAGGATTTTGTGTCGTTTCTGTACGTAGGCCAGGTATTGCAAGCCGAAGGCATGAAAGTGGCTATGGAAAGCCATCGCCGGCACATGCCCTATTGCATGGGTTCGTTGTATTGGCAGATTAATGACTGCTGGCAAGCTCCGTCGTGGAGCAGTATAGATTATTTGGGCCATTGGAAAGCTGCTCAATATCAGGCCAAACGCTCGTATTCCGAAGTTTTGGTATCGCCCATGATTGAAAAACAAATGTTGAATATATATGTGGTATCCGACCGGCTTAGCGATGTAAATGCCACACTAGACATGAAAATAATTGATTTCGAGGGCAAGCAATTGTGGCAGCAAAGCAAAGAAGTTACAGTGAAACACAACGAAAGTAAAATTGAATATTCCGTACCCTTTGCAGAAGTTGCCACAAAATACGATACAACTTCGGTTATATTGTCTGTGGTTCTTAAAAATAGCGAAGGTGTGCTTTCAGCTAATACCATAACGCTTTGTGCTCCCAAAGACTTGAAATTGCCCAAAATTGTAATAAATACTAATGTAAATAAGAAAAATGGCAAATACCAGATTACTCTAAGCACCGACAAGTTGGCCAAGAATGTATATCTCAATTGCATATCAGAAGGCCATTTTAGCGATAACTTTTTCGACCTGTTGCCCGGCGAAGCAGTTACTGTTACATTTTACCCGAAGGATGCCATTTCTGATTTCGAAAAGGAACTAAAAGTAATAAGTTTGATTGATACATATTAAGAACTAAAAAATTAAAAATAACCTACAATGAAAGCATTTGTATTTATTACTTTCTTATTTGTCACATTAATTTCATATTCCTACTTCAACCCATTACCAGTTCAAAAATGCAGATGCAACTATATTGTCTTCTGAACCTAATGGAAATGCGGCGTTCACAGTATTCAATTATGGTAAAGGTAAAATATACTTCCTGACGGTACCTATGGAAAATCACTTAGCAAACACAGCTGGGATTTTTAACAATCCAACTGCAAGCCCATATTGGCTTATTTACAAAGAGATAGGTAAGGCTCAGCTTAATAAGCATATTATTACAAAAAACCAGCCAATGCTCGCCATTACTGAATATTTAATACAATCCGATAAATGTATTGCTGTTATTATTAACATGACCCCAAACGCAGTAACCGATAGGTTGAGTATTAAAAGTGGATGGAGTATAACTAAAATATACTATGTGAATCATGATATTTCCAACAAAAAAACATAAATGTTGATATTCCGAAAAATGATGCGCTCATTGTTAAACTTCAAAGATTTAGTGAAAAAATAATTTGGTGTAATTATAAAATAAAAATTGATAATTAACAATGACTCAGGAGTAATAATGTAGTTGATGATAGGTTTTTTTTACAAACCAATTCGATTCTAATCTAATGAAATAATTCTAATCTAATTTAATAATCGGCAGGGCAACCTAAATTGCCTATTCACATAATTTTGAATGATATGAGAACAATTTTTTTTTACATCGCTTTTATCCTCTTATTCTCCTGGAATTTAAACGCTCAGGATAACCCGGTTGCTTCACCAGCTGCCATTGTTATTACAAAAAATGCAAGGTTTACGATTCTAACACCCGAGCTTTTAAGAATGGAATATAGTTCTGTTGGAAAATTCGAAGATCACGCTTCATTAGTTTTTATTAATCGAAATCTACCTGTTCCTCAGTTTTCTAAAAAGCTGAATAACAAAACACTTACGATTAAGACAGAAAAACTTACACTTGTTTATAAAAACGATGGTCAACCGTTTAATCAAAATAATTTGTCCATTAAATTTATTAATTGCAATAAGAAAAGTGTAATTTGGAAACCCGGACTGGTCGATAGCCTGAATTTGAAAGGGACCTGCCGTACACTTGATGGAGATAATGGTTGGGATTTTGAAAAAAATCTTGAAAACGGAATTCTTTCCAGAAGTGGTTGGGCTGTTGTTGACGATAGTAAATCTAACTTATTTGATGGATCAGAAGATTTTAACTGGGTTAAAGAACGTACCGACTCTGTTTTTGACTGGTACATCTTTGTGTACAATAATAATTATAAGAAAGCATTGTCTGATTATACAAAAATTGCTGGTAAAATACCCATGCCCCCAAAGTTTGCATTTGGATATTGGTGGTCACGCTATTGGATTTACAATGATAAGGAAATGCGGAAATTAGTTCAAAACTTTAAGGATTTCGATATCCCGATTGATGTTATGGTAATTGACATGGATTGGCATGATACATACAATTTTAATTCAAAAAAAATGGAAATAGATCCAATGGGACAATGGAAAGGATGGACAGGATATACCTGGAATAAAAACCTGTTCCCTGATCCTGAAAATTTTTTGAAATGGACAAATGAAGAACACCTAAAAACCGCTTTAAATCTACATCCGGCTTCGGGTATTCCCTCTATGGAAGAAAAATATGGCGAATTCGCAAAGTCCTACGGATTCGATACTACACGACATGAATATATTCCCTATAAAATGTCTGAAAAAAAATGGGCTAAAACCTATTTTGATGTCATTTTGAAACCTATGGAAGAAATGGGTGTAGATTTTTGGTGGCTCGATTGGCAACAAGGTCTCAATGATAAACAAATACCCGGTTTAAGTAATACATGGTGGCTTAACTATACATTTTTTACCAACATGGAAAAAAGTGGAAAGCGGCCCTTGCTCTTTCATCGTTGGGGAGGTATGGGAAATCACAGGTATCAGATTGGTTTTTCAGGTGATACTAACACAAGCTGGGAGACGCTTGATTTTGAATCATATTTCACCGCGACTGCATCGAATGTGGGATATGGATATTGGAGTCACGACATAGGAGGTCACCAGACTACCGGACAACCAACAGATGGAGAGTTATACTTACGTTGGATTCAATTTGGTGTTTTAAGCCCAATTCTTCGCACCCATGCTACAAAGATATCTTTGATAGAACGTCGGTTTTGGATGTTCCCGAATCATTTTGAGGCAATGCGGGAGGCTATAAAGTTCCGTTACTCACTTGTACCCTATATTTACAAATATGCACGTGAAGCATTTGATACTGGAATATCAATTTGCCGGCCTATGTATTACGATTATCCTGAAGTTGAAAATGCATATACACATAAAACACAATACATGTTTGGCGATGAAATGATTGCTGCTCCGGTATCCACTCCAATATCTACCAGGAACTTTTTGGCAAAAAAATCTGTATGGTTGCCTGAAGGCAATTGGTTTGAATATTGTTCAGGATCTTTACTCAAAGGAAATCAGATTTATGAACGCAATTATGCCGAATACGAGATTCCTATGTTTGTGAAGGCCGGTATTATTATTCCAATGAATCCTGAGGTGAAAAACCTTCAGGAAAAACCGGAAATACTGGTTATTACTTTTATTCCCGGAACAAATAAAGAGCTTACCACGCTTTATGATGACAATGGAAATACAGATGAATATAAAAAATCGGGATATTCAACACGATTAGTAAGCAAAGAAATTAGCTTCAAAAGGACTATGAAGATCACTCTTGAACCTATGAAAGGTTCATACAAAGATATGCCTTTAAAACAAGCGTATGAACTGAGGTTGTTAAATACGATTCTGCCTGTTTCAGTAACTTTAAACGGTCAACCGTGTAAATTCAATTATTCTAACAAAGATTTGGCTTCAATTATACATGTACCTACCACTTCAGTTCGTGAAAAATTTGAAGTTATAGTCAATTTTGATGTTGATTTAGACGAACAGCAAACAGTATTAAATGGAAATAAAGGATTAATGAGACGAATAGAATTTATAACGGAAAAATTAAAAATAAATGCAGCCGCAACTGATTGGGGAGGTACATTACCTAATCTTGTCTATGGTTTTGATAATTTTAATAACGTCATTTTTTATTATCCTGATCAGGTATTTACAGAAATGCAAAAATTAAATGTACTAAAAAAGAAAATGATTCAAGTGTATTCTGATATTACAAATATTGATGAGGAAAAAATTGTGCCATTAATAGAACATTTAGAATTAACGAAATAAACAAAAGTGTTTGAAGGAATATCTCAAATATAGATTAATAAAATATTTAACATAATCAATCTGAAATGAAACAGGTATCAAGAATTTTTATTTTAATGATGATTTTAAGCACTTTTGCTAATATAAGTTATTCGGCAGAAATCATTCAACTCAACAAATGGCGTTTTAAAACAGGCGATAATCTTGAATGGGCTAAGTCAGATTATAACGATGCTAGCTGGGATAATTTGGTGGCCGGAAAAGGCTGGGAAGAACAGGGATATCCAAGTTACGATGGCTATGGTTGGTATAGAATCAAATTTTTGTTGCCTCTGGAATTGAAAAATAATGCAATGTATCAGGATTCACTTATGATTGATTTGGGCAAGGTTGATGATACAGATGAAACGTATCTTAATGGAAGCATTATTGGTAAAAACGGTCGTTTAGTTACAGAATCAGATACAGTAAAGTTTGAATCCGACAAAGATGGTTTTTTCAGAACGCGCAAATATATTTTATCGGTTAACGATCCTAAAATCCATTGGGGCAAAGAAAATATCATTGCAATTCGCGTGTTCGACCAAAAAGGTGGGGGTGGCTTATACATTGCCAACATGTTTGTTACCATGCGAGATCTCAAAGACTATCTTGTTATTGACGATATGATCATGAAATCGAAACTGGAAAATAGAAAATATTCCAAGGCCGTAATGGTTTCAAACGTTAGCGGATTTTCTTCACTTTCAGGTCAATTTGTTGTAAATGTGGTAGATAAAAATACAGACAAACAACAGATGACTAAAACTTGGGATATTTTGCTCGAACCGGGTAAAAAAGATTCGTTTGCGTATGAATTTGACTTGATTGAAAATAGCCACCTGTTTGTAACCTATACCTTTGAGGAGTCGAAAAGCAAGCACAAAGTTACGCAATCGTTTGATATGCCTTTTATATTAACTCCACCTATGGCAGAAACGCCCAAAATAAACGGGGCTAAAGTATTTGCAACACGTCCGGGTTCTCCGTTTATTTTTCGTATTCCGGCTACTGGCATACGCCCAATGACCTATGATGCTAAAATGTTACCCAAAGGCCTAACACTCGACACCAATACCGGCGTAATTACCGGTATTGTAAAAGATTCGGGAACATACATAGTAAAGCTTACTGCTAAAAACAACAAAGGGGAATATAGTCGCAACCTGAAAATAGTAATTGGAAGCCAAATAATACTTACTCCTCCTATGGGGTGGAATAGTTGGAATGTATGGGGGTTGAGCGTTGATAATGACAAAGTATGCGCTGCCGCCGATGCTTTTGAAAAAACCGGCTTGGCAGATCATGGTTGGAGGTACATTAACATTGACGATGGTTGGGAAGCGCCTGAACGTACAAAAAATGGTGAGATTGTTTGCAACCAAAAATTCCCTGACATGAAAGCTACATCGGATTATGTTCATAGTAAGGGCCTGAAATTCGGTATTTACAGTTCACCCGGCCCCCTAACCTGTGGAGGTTACTTAGGCAGCTACCAACACGAGTTGCAAGATGTTCAATCGTATGCCAAATGGGGGGTTGATTATTTAAAGTACGATTGGTGCTCGTACTTTGATGTTTGCAAAAATGCTCAGGATATTGAGGAACTTAAAAAACCATATAAGCTATTATCAGAATGCCTTAGCAAACAAAAAAGGGACATTGTTCATAGTATTTGTCAATATGGTATGGGTAGTGTTTGGGAATGGGGAGGCAGTGTTGGAGGTGATTTGTGGCGTACCAATGCTGATATTGTAGACTCATGGAAAAGTATGAGTAGTATTGGTTTTGTTCAGGATGTACCAGCGTCACATAGCAAGTCCGGCAATTTCAACGACCCCGATATGTTGGTGGTTGGTTGGGTTGGATGGGGACCAAAGCTACACTCCACACGCCTTACTGCCAGTGAGCAATATACCCACATTAGTCTGTGGGCATTACTTTCTGCACCTCTTCTTATTGGCTGCGACCTCACTCGCCTCGACGATTTTACGCTTAGCTTGCTTACAAATGACGAAGTGTTGGACATTGATCAGGACCACCTGGTTATTTCCGCCCTACCCGTTGTTAAAAGACAAGATTATCAAATATGGGTAAAAACTTTGGAAGACGGCAACATAGCTGTTGGCTTATTTAACCTTACCCCAAATGAGCTTTCAATCACTGCAACCTGGGAAGAACTTGGCATTAAAGGCAAACAAATCATTCGCGACCTTTGGCGACAAAAAGACATAGGCAATTTTGAAAATAAATTTGAAACCAATGTGCTACCCCACGGAGTAGTATTGTTGAAAATTATAAAATAAAAAAACTAACTTTTTACTTGAAACCAACATGTCTAATAAATTAAAAAGTTTAAAAGTGCGTTTCAAATGTTTAGTACTCCCATTATTTTATAAAAAATGGATTGTATTAATATCTTGTTTGATAATATCGTGAGTTGATTTATTATTTGTCCTTTTTTTCCATACTTTGAAACAATATTGCACTATTTATTGATTCGTAACAGAGTATCTTTGTTAAGCTTTTTAATTCTATATTTAAAGGTACTGCTGATGCACTAAATTTTTAATATGGTTAATATCTTATTGATATTTAATAATATACAAGCGCTCTTTGATTTTACGATTTGAATTAAAAAAAGGTAATTTTGTGGATTTTCAAATAACAACCACATAATTATCATGCATACCGGCAAATTTATTTTTTCTCAAGTACTGGATGTTGTTAGCCAATACGAGTTCAATAAGCATGTAAAGCGTTACAAAGGTAACTCTCACGTTAGAGAACTTGACTGTTGGAATCAATTTGTACAATTACTTTTCGGTCAGTTGGCATCATTGCCTTCATTGCGCTCTATAAGTACGTGTTTGCAAGCACACGAACATCAACTTTATCATTTGGGTATCAAAAAACAGGTTGATTCTTCAGTGCTTTCTCGTGCCAATGAACGTCGCAATTGGATGATTTTTTCTGATTTCGGAAATTATTTGATACACCTTGTCCGTCCTTTGTACGCTGATTGCCCGATTCCCAATCTTGATATTGATAACGAGATTTTCGCTTTGGATTCAACTACAATATCTGTAAGTATCAATTTATTTACTTGGGCAGAAGGCAAATATTCTCGTGGAGCAGTAAAAATGCATACTCTCATTGATTTACGAGGCAGCATACCAGAATTTATTTTCATTACCGATGGAAAATATCATGATAGTAATGCCCTTGACGTAATAAACTTTTATGCTAAAGTCATTTATTTGATGGACAAGGCATACGTTGATTTTGAAGCCTTATTTCGCATCAATAGTGCAGGTGCATTTTTTGTGACCAGAGCCAAAGAAACCATGCGCTATAGCGTAATTGAGGAAAATTTCAATATTAACCAATCAGTAGGGTTATGAAGCGACAAGATAATTGTACTTACAATTGCCAAATCGAAAAGACTTTATCCCGAGAAACTCCGTATCGTAGAATTTTACGATGAGAGGAATGATGAATTGCTCACGTTTCTGACAAACAATTTAGACGTTTCAGCACTTGAAGTAGCTTATCTGTATAAAAACAGATGGCAAATTGAAATTTTCTTCAAATGGATAAAGCAAAATCTTACTGTCAAAAAACTTTGGGGTCATTCCGAAAATGCAGTTAAGATACATTTATGGGTTGCAATTTGTTCGCATTTGATTGTGGCATACGTTAAACATTTAACTAAAAGCCCACTCTCTATTTATGAAGTAATGCAAGTGTTGAGCACTTCACTGTTCGACAAAACTCCATTGCTAAAATTGCTCAATGTTAATGAGAAAATTCAAATCGTGGAAAATCAAGAAGTCAAAGAACTTTTGTTGTTTTAGTTAAATCTATTAACCCTTTAATGCATCAGCAGTATTTTTACTTATTGTGAAAATTGCTTTCGGTATGCTTCCCTTATTGAAAGGTTTAATCTTAACTCTCCGTAAAGCTCCCACAATCTAATAATAATATTCCTGTTGTCTGAAGATGATTTTGTTCGGTTTAAGAGGTTCCGGTTTTCTGTGTTAAGAGAATATTCTAAAAAGGCATCTGAAAAGAAATGTAACTATTATCTTAAATGGTAGGTGCTAATAGTGGCTAATGTAAATAATAAAGATACAAAAATATTCCATTTTCGAATAAATTAGTTGTTTGAAATTCAGAAAGTTGATATCTCTGTTTAAAAGAAACAGCTGTATTATATTTTTTGATTAATAGAGTTAAATCATATAATAAATTATGATTTATGTCAGTTTGTTTTTACTGAAAACAGAGGATGATATTTAATAACAAACAATACAATAACGGCTATAAAACGCATGAAATGTATTGCATAATTAAACACAAATTCATTGATTTTGTAATGTATGGTATGCATAAGTGAATAGCAAATAAATTATGTAAAAACAGAACTGTATTTAACCAGTGCGTCTATATAATCAAAATTTTTTTATGAGTCATTTTTCAGTATTATTTGATTTTATAAAAATTAAGAATTAAAACACAAACAAAGAAATGAAAACACCAAAATTCATGCAGTCAGACCGATTCTCGAAAATACTTTTTTTTCTTTTTGGTGCGGGTTCCATTCTTTGGTTTCTGATTCGGGTGATACCCAAACCCAGCAGGGCAACATATCCATGCATGCGGGTAGCCTATCCCCTGATGACTGCTTTTGTTGTATATTTAGTTGCCATGTTTTCATCCATGTTTATATTTAAAAAAAACCTTGCAAAATATGCAATGTTTTTCGCATTTGTTGTTGTGGCATTTTTCTCATTTAATAATGACTCTACATCCAATATCCCAACAAGCTTAAATTCAAATTCATACTATACTAATCAAGCCAATCAGCCCATCGGTATAGCGCAAGGTGTTTTTCCCGGACGGGTTGTCTGGGTGCATAATCCAGATGTTACCAATGGAACAATGAAAAACACGGTTGGTGACTATTGGTATATGGACAAAAACTGCAATCAAGTACTGGTCGATTCGATGTTGGCTTCTGGTGTTCGTAGAGTGGGCGGAAAAACCAATGTAAAACAGGCGTGGGATAATATCTTTATTTATTTCAATCAAAGTCATGGAAGAGGCGATCTTGGTTACCAGGCAGGTGAAAAAATTGCCATAAAAATTAATCTTACAAACTCTTGTTGTAACAATGGTGTACCTAATAATTTGATGGATGCAGCGCCTCAGATGGTATTGGCTATATTACACCAATTAATTGATGAGGTTGGTGTGGCACAAGCAGACGTATGGATAGGTGATCCCTATCGTATATTTAGAAATGAATATTATACCAAGTGCCATTCAGTTTACAGCAAAGTGCATTATATTGACGGTACCGGAAATGTGGGCGGAAGAACGGGTAGAGAAGTAACAGTTCCTTCCGCAAATCAAGTGATGGTTTTTAGTAATAAAACGACAACTGCATCTTTGCCACAACAATATTTAAATGCTACTTATCTAATTAATATGGGTTGTCTTAAATCACACGATTGCGCCGGTATTACTATTTGTGCTAAAAATCACCAGGGATCAATTCTAAATACGTTAAATGGAGATAAACCTGCTAACCAATCAGCATATTACATGCATCCTTCTCTTCCCTATCTTAATACAGCCGTAAATCAGTATCGTCATCTTGTTGATTATATGGGGCATAAAGATTTGGGCGGTAAAACATTGCTTTATATTGTGGATGGACTTTGGGCGGGTAATAATTCCAATGGGTATGTTGAAAAATGGAAGACAACACCTTTTAATAATGATTATCCTTCCTCATTATTTTTATCGCAAGATGCAGTTGCAATTGAGTCAGTTTGTTTTGATTTTCTGTTGGCAGAATATGCAAATAAACCAGATGTTGAGAAATATCCTTACATGACTGGAGTGGATGACTATTTGAAGCAAGCTGCTGATCCTGGTTTGTGGCCCAATGGAATAGTATATGATCCCGAAGGAGATGGAACACCTATTGGAAGTCTTGGTGTGTATGAACATTGGAACGATAGTATTTCCAAAAAATATAGTCGCAACCTGGGTACTGGTAACGGTATTGAATTGAAAACTTATACTTCGCTTTTGGTAGATAATTATACAAACGAAATTACGGCTGTAAAGGGATTAAAGATGGTGAATTATAGAATTTACCCCACACCTTTTACTTCAAATTTGCATATTGAAACAGGTGTTTCGGGACCTGTAACAATGAGTGTTTTTAATCTTCAAGGACAAAAGCTATATAATCAAAACATAAATAAATCATTTGACTGGGACGGTAAAAACAATATGGGCGTTTTTTTGAAAAAGGGAAATTACATTTTACAATTAAAAGAGTTGAAGTCTAATAGACTAATAGTAAATTGTAAAATCTATAAAGAATAAAAAAATGATAAATCGGGTATAAATTTTAAAATATTTTAGAAGTTTATAGTCCCTATTAGTTGAAAAATCTTAATTGACTGACAATAATATAATATTATATATGAATTCATATTTAAAATACATTTCACTTCTTCTTATGCCATTGGTATGCTTGTTTTTTGGTTGTAAATCTGAGGAGCCAACTGATATTTCGGTTTTGCCTTCCAATATTATCACCAAAATCGTAATTGACAATTATGGGATTAAATGGATAGCTACTGATAAAGGATTAGTGAGTTTTAACGGTAAAATTTGGAAGGTTTATCCTAATGTAAAACAGCTTAGTAATCAACCCATCAATGATCTTTGTTTTGACGTAATGTCTGAAAATCGGCAAATATGGGCAGCATCGTTCGGGGGGGCAGTTAAAGGTAGTATTGCGAGTCAAACTTATCTGTTGACTGATAATTACCATCTTGATTCAAATGGTTTATTAAGTGACACAGTTTTTTCTGTTGCAACCGACAATAATAACACTAAGTTTTTTGGAACTCCAAACGGACTTTCTATTTTAAAAAATGCAATCTGGTCTTCGTATGATGGAACCTGGGGAAAAAGAAAAGATAACTTTCTGATTACTAATATTATTACAGCTATAGCAGTGGCAAAAGATGGATGGAATTATGTTTCATCCCAAGGTGGGGGTGTTTCCAGGTTTCAATTTACGGATGCTGTCTCGGGCGCTACAAAGTTTTTTATGCCTTGGGCTTATGGACTTAAGTCTGATAATGTAAACACTGTGGTAGTGGTGAATGATACTTGTCAGTGGTATGGAACCGATAAGGGTGCAGCATATCATACAAGTTATAATACCAAAGCTGATTGGACTTCTTATTCTTCTGTTGATGGCTTGGTTTCGGATACGGTTTATGCCATTGCGCAAGGTCTTTCCGGTGAAACGTGGTTTGGTACTCACCGTGGCGTAAGCAGATTATATGCTGATGTGTGGACAAGCTACACTACTCAGGATGGTTTGATAGCTAACAAGGTGAATACTTTAGCCATCGATATTGACGGTTCAGTCTGGTTTGGAACAGACATGGGTCTTTCACATCTCATAAACGGCGTTTGGACCTCCTACAATAAAAAGTAATCGAGAATTCAACATAGTACATTTTAGATATATATTCCCAATTTTATGCTAAAATCAATAGGTCAAAAAAAATCAGAATTTTAAAGTGCAACAAAAAATAAAAAACAAATTATGAAACAACATTTATTTTTCATCTTTCTTTTTACATTTATATCACTTTCCGCATTTTCCGAAATTCATCCGGGCGATAGCATTGTGTCTATGCATACCTCAGTTTTACCTGTCATTGATGGTGATGCATCTGACTCAGCCTGGAATATTGCAAGTTGGAATGCCATTAATTATTCATGGAACCCTTATGCTGAAGTAATACCAGCTGCCGATTTTTCAGGTCGCTTTAAAGTAATCTGGAACAAGGAAACGAATCTTCTCTATTTTTTAGTTGAAATAACTGATGATATATTTGTGAAGGGTTATAAATATATCAACTGGGATGGGTCATATCCTTTATATGATATAGTAGAAGTGTTTTTAGACGAAAATCGTCCCGGAGGTGAACATGGCTGTAACAATACTGCTTTTGCTTATCATATAACAAGTGGGAATGCTACGACCGACTATGATGCAATTGATATTTATGATCCTACTGACAGTTATAATTGGGGTGGAAAGATTTACGTAAATAACAGGAGTCATCTTCCGGAATTTAAACGTACCAATGTCGGCACAAAATATATTTGGGAATTTTCACTGATGGTTTTGAAGAGCACTTTTAAACCAAACAATGACCCTGCATTGTTCAAAGCCAGTTTGGTCGATGGGAAAAAAATGGGCCTGACAGTTGCCTACTGTGATGACGACCATTCTGCAACGAATCTTGTTCGTGACCATTTTGTTGCTTCTAAATATGAAACTCAGGCCAATCAAGATATTTCGTGGCAAAATTCAACAACCTTTGGCCATTTAACTTTAAAAGACAATAGTGAAATAAATGGACTTAAATCAGTAGAAAATGCTACTGTTAAAGTTTGGGTTGATGCAGCCAAACAATTGAATTGTAAGTTAGACGAAAGTTGGAGTACTCCGATACTTCAATTATTAGATATTTCAGGAAGAGTTATTTTGGAAAAAAAAATAAATAATGATAATCAAATGGATATTTCTTCATTTAAACATGGCTATTATTTGGTAGTAATAAAGGAGAAAAACAGAGTTATAACCAAAAGATTTGTAATGTAAATTTCATCGTTTTGAAAATGGTTGGCTTGTATGTATTCTTATAATCGTAAATTCAGGGAAAGTTACTGCAATTTATTTAGTAAAACAGAAGTAAACAATGCATTAATTCGTTTGAAAAACGGAAAAAAGGATAAGGACATTCTAAAATATTAATTCATTAAAGTATAAATATGAGAATTTTAGTATTTTGCACATTTTTATTATTTTATTACTGTGATAGTTCGACTGCTGAAGCAAAATTACCACAAGATAGTGAATACATTACTATTAATAATGGACATTTGCAGTTTCAAGATAAACGGATTCGCTTATGGGGAGCTGTAGCATTCAATGGTTGGAGTTATGCTGACAACATTGCTTATGCAAAAAGATTGAAATCATTGGGCTATAATCTGGTACGTTTTTGGAATGAGCCCAGAGGAGATGGTAATTACCAAAAAGGGGACGGCTCACAAAATGACTATATCGATCATTTCCTTTGGTGTTGTAAGCAAGAAGGGCTTTTTGTGTGGTATGCTTGTCTTAATAACCTTGGCAAAATTAACGATGATGATGTAAAAGTAATAAACGATAAAGCTTCTGAAAAGGAATGGCAGAATGCTATAGGTAGTGGTGTTGAAATTCGGGGTCATCTGGCACGAATTTGGGATCCACGTATTGAGCAGGTAGCATTGAATGGAATGGCAAAAATTGTGAATCATGTAAACCATTATACAGAATTAAGATATGGAGATGATCCGATGTTTCCTATCTGGGAATTAGCGAATGAAGAATGGTGGTTTGGTCATGTTACAGCTAGTCTTCCCGGTCTGCCTCAATACTTTCAAAATGAAATAACCAATCTTTGGAACGGCTTTCTTAAATCGAAATATCAAAATGACGATAATTTATTGAAAGCCTGGATTGGACTTCTACCCGGTGAATCATTAGCCAAAAACTCAATTCTGCTTGTACCACTAAAACAGGATATTTCTGTTGACAGGCAGCGAAAGGCCTTAGGCGTTAATATTACCGAAGGAATAGAGAAGAAATATGGAATAAATGATTTTAATCGTCAACGTGGTGCCGATGTTGTTGAGTTTCTGGTAAAAATATGGCTAAAACATAAACAAAAAGAACATAATATAATCAAAAGCTCAGGTAAGGCTATTACCAGAGGAGCACTTATTTGGGATACCGGCATTGGCAATGAAATACAGGCACAATTTATGCACCAAAATGCAGATGCAGTGGCACATTGTACCTATTTGGGTGGTTTGAGCAGTGATTCAACCCATATGCTTTTCCCCTGGTATAGTAGTTTGACAGAACCACCCAGAATGTGTTGGGACAGCCCCTGGGTTGAACAAAATCGCGTGGAAGGTAAGCCGTTTTTTTTGTATGAGACTCAAATTAGCAACCCGGCAAAATATCGTACTGAATATCCTATGAGAGTAGCTTCTTTAGCATCGATTCAAGATTGGGACGTTATAGTTTGGCATACCATGGGTGGTTTTGCACCAGATTCTAAACGTGAAAAGCCTTATGATAATCCCCTGGATTATTCATATTTTGAAGGCGGTCCGGCGGAAGGTCTTCATTTCCGATGGGATGAAGTGCAACAATCATCGATGACCGCTGCTGCTGAAGCATTTAAGAACTTTCATCTTCAACCTGCACCTCATCCAACCCGATTTCTTTTTGGTAAAAACAGTCTTTATGACCCTTCATGCATGGAATATGGGGGTTCTTACAGTAAAACAATGCGAATGTTTATCCCTACTACCTATAGGTATGGAATGAGAATGTTTATAGATACTACTCGTTTAGATGATGAAATAATAGGACCGGTTTGCCGCGAAGGTATATTCCCGGTTAATCCTGTTAAGCCAAATAATGAAATTGAATATAACTGGCATAAAGGTTTTTTAAAATTTGATTCACCTGGAGTAGCCATGTTTACCGGTTTTTTGGCAGACTATGGAGAAAGTATTGATTTTTTAAATGGCATCAAAGTTAGTCATGTCACTTTTAATAATCCATATGACATTTCGTATCCTATAAGAGATAATGAGAAGTTCTTGGAATTGTGTGTGGTTTCTAAAACTGAAAGTTCGATTATTAAATCTGACAGTCTTTTTATTTCACTTGTGAGTACTAGTTTTAACTCTGGTTTCAAACTTGATCATTCTAAAGTAAAAGGAGAATTTGATTGGTGGAATAATCCGGGTGCAATAGTAAACAGAGGACATTTACCTGTGCTGGTAGTAAGGGTAGGTGCAACCATTGAATGTCCTGCCTTTAATGGTTTCAAATATAAATTTATCGATTGGCAACTAAAAACAATTAAAAAAGGAATTATTAAAGATGGTAAGTTAATAATACCAGACAGTTTGCCGATTTTTGGGATAGAAATAATAAGAAATAAACAGATAAAATAATTAATTGAGTGTTATGCAAAAAAATATTTTTCTTTATTTATTCCTATTAGTTTCGGCAACTACTATTGCCCAGGTAATGAAGGTCTCGATAGCACCAATAGGATCCGAAAAATTTGTAATGGCAAACTATTCGCTGTGGCTACCTGATTCTGTAAAACCAATACGTGGTATTCTAATTCATCAGCATGGTTGTGGTCCCGATGCTGCAGAGGCAGGGAAAACTGCAGCCTTTGACTTGCAATGGCGGGCTTTAGCAAAGAAATGGAACTTCGCTTTATTGGGTTCGAGCTATCAGGTAAATAATGATAATTGTGGTGACTGGGCAAATCCTTTGAACGGCTCTAACAGGGCTTTCGTTGAGGGCATTAAACAACTCGCTAAACAAACCAATCATCCGGAGCTAAATGATGCACCCTGGGTTATTTGGGGACATTCAGGAGGAGGCAATTGGGCATTTGAAATGATGATGTTGCATCAGGATAAAGTACTTGCATTAGCAATTAAATCATCAGGTTTGTCGGAAGTTGATTCCATTAAAACTAATATACCTATTTTTTGCATTTTCGGAGAGCGAGAGAGCTATGACCAGTTTAGCAATTTGTGGTGTGGTGCTATTCCGCAGGTTAAAGCATTATTTAAAAGGGGTTATCCTATTGGATTTGCGGTTAATCCCATTTCAAGCCATGATTGTGCTGATAGTCGTTCCCTTTTTATCCCTTATATTGATGAAATAATAAAACTCAGACTCGAAGGCAATACGATTAAAGAAATAGATTATAAAGATGGTGTATTTGGGTTCCTTTTAAACTTTGACGAGATAGAAACTTATCAAACCATTAAGAAAGATTATAAAAATCAGTATGTTTGGCTTCCAGATAAAAAATTTGCTTCAAAATGGCAGGAATTTCAAAAGACAGGCACAATCAAAGATTCAACACCTCCGCAATATGCACCGTTCAAACTCACTGATGTTAAAAGCGAAAAAAGCATTACTCTTAAATGGGATGCATTGAGTGATATCGAAAGTGGCATTGAATCTTTTTTGGTTTATCGAAATAATAAGTTAATCTCCGAAATAAAAGGTGCTAAGCATGATTTGTCTTTCAACAATATAAACTATTCAGATACTCCCGATGCTCCTTTGGATGAAATGAAGTTTGTGGACAACGATGTTTCAAAGGGCAAAACATACAATTATGAAATTGCCCTGAAAAACAGAGCAGGTCTGGTATCACCTTTAAGCAAAGTGTGCACTGTGAAATTTTGAAATCTGAGGTTTGCAATTACCTGGTAATTTAGTAAACTGTTCTGGAAAAAGGACGATATTATTTTGTTTATAAAAACTATTTAAATTACAACTATGCGCATATCTTTAATTTTGATTACTGTATTAATTTTTTCACTTTGTTCATGTCGAAAAGAGAGTGTTGAACTTTATCCAACATGTAAAGACGCGACAAAAAGTAGTGTATTTTCAGTTAAAGCTAATGGAAAAGATGTTTTTGTTGAGAAATTCCAGACTGTTCATATTGCCCGGTTTATGTCTGACGAAAAGGTCTCTATAGAAGTGACAGTGTCAAATAGTATTGATAGATACAAAGTAAGTCCTAAACGGTTAGGTATTCCTGTTAAGTTAATTGCTGATAATATCCTTGAATTTTCAACAACATTGAACAAAAGACAGTTTATAGTCAGCATTAATAATTTTGAACATTTGATAATTATTATTGATGATACTGAAAAAAATAGTCCATCATTAACAGCGGATGATGTTGTAGATGCTTCTAAATATAGTAATATTCAGTATGCAATAGATGAAGCAGCAAAAATGAATAAAGAAAAATCGATAGTTTATATACCTAACGGCATTTATTATGTTGATTCTACTATTTTTATGAGAAATAATGTAGATGTCTATTTGCAGAGCGGTGCTTGTATTCTGAGTAAAAGTGGGCCTTCATTTATGTTCGATCATGTTGTAAATTCTAAACTATATGGTAGAGGTATTATAGATGCAGGAGGGTTAGAACGTTATAATAAATACGGAGATCATAGGGGTGAACACATAATCTATTCCCGACGATCAAAAAATATTGAGATAAATGGTCCACAGTTACGTAATTCTATGGTGTTTTGTTATCTTTCGGAAGGAGATGATAGTTTAACAATCCGTAACACTAAATTTATCACACCGCCTGCTACAGAATGGTGTGATGGCGTTGCTATTGGAACAACTATCAACGCTATTGTTGAAAATTGTCTGCTTTATTGCAACGACGATTGTGTATCTATATGGGGTGGAAATCCTCAAACTCCGAATATAAAAGGAGACACTCGTAATATTATTATTCGCAATTGTTTGGGATGGAACTGCCGCGCAAATGGTGTGCGGATTGGATTTCACCTTATGGAGAATATAAAAGATATATTGATTGAACAATGTGATTTCATAGGTGCAGATAAAAATGGAGTTCTTATTCATCCCTATGCACAAGATACAAAAGAAAAAGATATAAAAAACTATCAATCAATCGTTGTGAGAAATTGTGGCTTTGAAGAATGTGAAAAGTTATCGTGTTTTCTTTTCAATGTTCAGGGAAATATAAATAATCTTTGCATCCAAAATATTTTTGCTGACTATCCCTCGCCTTCTGTTTTAAGTGGCTTTAATTCAAAACTGAATATTCATCATATTGAATTATCAAATTTTCACTTAGGAGAAAAAAAAACTATGTCTCTCCCAGAAAGTTTGATTGATTTAAAGTTTGTGGATTCATTCAGTTTCAATATTAACTCTCCAAAGGTTAACTTTAGACCTATACCAGGTTTTACTATAGTAAAAAATCAAGCCAGTGCTCCACGTATAATCGTAGAAAGACCTTGGCGATCTTATATTGTGAAAATTGCAGGAGAAAAAAAATCAACTGTTCGTTATACTATTAATGGAACTAACCCTAACGAGACATCTACCTTATACATAGAACCGTTTAATATCTTAGATGAAAAGACCATTAAATATAGGACATTTAAGAAAGGATCAATTCCAAGCAAAATTTGTCAATATGACCTAGGGTCAATCTACCTTCCGGCAGCTAAACCAAAAAACTTAAAATCAGGACTATTATATAAATACTTTGAAGGTCATTGGAATATGCTTCCCGATTTCAAAAAATTGACAGAAAAGAAACGAGGAACTATTAAAGTTTTGGATATTAGTACAATCATGAAAATCAGGACATCTGATTCTTATGGGATAATACTTGAAGGATTCATAAAAATACCGATTACAGATGAATATGTTTTTTCTATAATGTCGGATGATGGAAGTAGGGTGATTGTGGATAATAATGTAGTGGTTGATAACGATGGAGCGCATTATTCGGAAGAAAAATCAGGGTCAATAAAATTGGCTTTTGGATATCATTTTTTTAGAGTTGATTTCTTTAATAAGAATGGTACAGAATCTTTTGCTTTAGCTCTTTCAGGTAAGGCAAGTTATAGATTGCCGATTCAGGAAAAAATGTTATTTCATTAAAATAATTCAAATGATTAATTGATGCGAACGAAAAAAAACATCAAATTGTCTGCTTTTTAATATTGTATTTTTACTTTAAAATAATTAATGATGAGGAAATTTCTTTGCTTTTGTATTGGAGTACTTTTAATTAACTCTTGTGGAGTCGTAAGAGTTAGCACCGTTGGACAAACTACAGTTAATGAACATTTTGTTGCGAAAGATACGATGTGGAAAACATTGACTATACGGCAGAAAATAGGTCAAACGATGATTATGTTGCCGAATAGAGCATTAGAACTCCAGCTGGGTAATGGCTCATTGAAAAAATATTTTGAAAGATATCCGGTAGGTGGATTTTTTATGGGGTGGAAACTTTTTGACAATGTTCCAGAATCTGACAAGACTAAATTTATGCGCAATGCAGTATTGGAGTATCAGAAAGCAAGTAGTCTCCCTTTAATATTTCAGGAAGATTATGAAACTGGAGTCAGTCTTCCTGATATGACTCCGTTCCCAAGAGAAATGGCTTTAGGGGCAGCAAATGATGAAAACCTTGCTTTCAGATATGGTCAGGCTGTAGCTTTAGAAAGCAGATCAGTTGGGGTGAATTGGGTGTTGAATCCAGTTGCCGATCTTAATTTAAATCCTTTTAATCCAATCACAAATACTCGTTCCATTTCTGATGATGCAGAAAAAGCCATTCGGCTGTTAAAACAACAAATAAATGGTCTTCAACAAAATGGAGTTGCTGCAACCATTAAACACTTTCCCGGTGATGGTGTAGATTATAGAGATCAACACCTTCTTACATCATGTAATTCCTTGACAATGAAAGAATGGAAAAGAAAGAATGGAAAAGTTTTTCGGGAATTAATTAAATATGGTGTAGCTTGTATCATGCCTGGACATATTACACTTCCGGCTTATCAGAAAGAAAAAATTAATGGAATGTACCCGCCAGCAACGCTTTCGAAAGAATTGCTTACAACATTATTAAAAAAGGAGATGGGGTTCAAGGGTGTAATAGTCTCTGATGCAATGGTGATGGGTGGTTTCCGTGGTTGGTATGACACTACATTAGAAGGTGAATTGAAAAGTTTTGAGGTAGGAGTAGATGCTTTACTTTGGCCTTCTTATGAATTCATGGATTCATTGGAAGTCCGAATTCAACAGGGTAAAATACCCATTGAGAGGTTAAATGATGCTGTTAGTCGAATTTGGGCATTGAAGGAAAGATTTGGTTTATTGAAAAAAGAAAGAGAGCTTTTAAGACCAATAAGTGTAAAACAATTGGAAGAAGATAAACAGGTTTCCCAATTGATAGCCGAATCGGCCGTTACATTAGTGAGAGACAGATTTCATCTGTTACCTATCAATAAATCCCAAAAAATTTTAATTGTAGCCGTAACTCCTATAAGTAGAAAAGGAGGGAATGTTGGATTAATTCAAGTAAAGCGCTTACAACAACAACTTAAAGATAAAGGATTTGATATTGACTTTCAACAAAATTTACTTTATGAAACTAATTATTGGTCAGAAAATATATCAAATAGATATAATAGAATTATCTTTGTATTGATTCGTAGTATTCATGCCCCCTATGGTCCATTGGAAATGTATGATGATGAGGCTCAAAGTATATGGGGAATTAATTCATTACCAAAAAATAATGTGATTGTTGTTTCAATGGGGAGTCCATATCATGTAGAAGAATATTTAGAAAGAGTTAATACGATTATAAATACATATTCATCTGATAATGTGATGATCAATGCATTAATAAGAGCATTGACAGGAGAGATACCGTTTAAAGGTATATCGCCGGTAAATCTTTCAATGGATGTTTTTGATCTTTCTAAAAGGGGAATCACTAGTGTCTATTAAAAACTGTTAAATACAATTCTAACTTACATATAATCAGTATGTATATTGCCAAAAACCTTGTCGCACTTTTGAACTGGTTACCTTTGTTGGTAAACCTAACAGTAGCGTACAATGAACAGCGGCATATACCTTTTCAGTCAAATAACCGATTTCCTTCCCAAACGATACTTCGAAAGACTTGTCATGACAAGATGTAACGATAGAACCCAACGATGGGATTTGACATACTGGAACCAGATGCTCGTTCTTATGTTCGGTCAGCTGGATGGCTGTAACAGCCTTCGTGAACTTATTGACATAACTACCGCACACGCCAAGAAATCCTTCCACCTTGGTTTTGGTCGGACACCCATTAACAGAACGCAACTGTCCAGAGTGAATCAACTTCGTGATTATCATATCTTTGAAGAATTTGCCTATCATATGGTAGAACTTGCCCAGAAGAAGCGTATCGACCAAGAGTTTGAACTCAACGGGAAGTACTATGCCTTTGATTCCACTACCATAGACCTCTGTATGTCTCTTTTTGAATGGGCAAGGTTCATAAGCACCAAGTCCGGCATCAAGCTACACACACAACTTGATATAGTGACCCAGATTCCGGTATCGTTCAATATCACAGAAGCTGCCGTTCATGATGTGAATGCCATGGACTGGATTAATTACGAGCCGTTTGCCTGCTATATTTTTGACCGTGGCTACTGGGATTTGGACAGGCT
>Ga0209123_1001200_pt1 | contig 26830 bp, 19 predicted proteins | sample BarGraIncu00431A_FD_184500 | JGI IMG/M metagenome (GOLD analysis project Ga0209123, IMG submission 184500) | Arctic peat soil microbial communities from Barrow, Alaska, USA - Barrow Graham LP Incubations 004-31A (SPAdes) (version 2) | ecosystem: Environmental > Terrestrial > Soil > Wetlands >...
AGGATGTGGTGAGGCACGAACCGCATCACTTTAAACGATGCGGGGCTTCGTTCACCGGCATCCTACGGTGCTGTTCCTGATCGATCTGGTGTGTGCCCGTTGACAAGGTAACGTGTAGGATGTGGTGAGGCACGAACCGCATCACTTTAAACGATGCGGGGCTTTGTTCACCGGCATCCTACGGTGCTGTTCCTGATCGATCTGGTGTGCCCGTCGACAAGGTAACGTGTAGGATGTGGTGAGGCACGAACCGCATCTCTTTAAACGATGCGGTTCACTTCGTTCACCGGCATCCTACGGTGATTGATCTGCTAAGGATAACTGTTCCCGTTACCCACCCGGTTGCCGTTGCGATGGACCGGATCTTTCCTTCATCTGCCCGGTGGCAACTCCGGAGGTACCAAGGATCTCGGCATCTGCACGATTACCCAACTGAATGTACAAAGTTCCCAGGCATCTGCACGATTGGGAAACCGAAGGTACAAAACTCCCCGTCACCTGCACGATTGGGAAACCGAAGGTACAAAACTCCCCGTCACCTGCACGATTGAGAAACTGAAGGTACAAAACTCCCCGGCATCTGCACGATTGGGAAAGCGAAAGTACAAAACTCCCCGGCATCTGCACGATTGGGAAAGCGAAAGTACAAAACTCCCCGGCATCTGCACGATTGGGAAACCGAAAGTACAAAACTCCCCGTCACCTGCACGATTGCAAAACCGAAAGTACAAAACGCCACGGCATCTGCACGATTGGGAAACCGAAAGTACAAAACTCCCCGTCACCTGCACGATTGCAAAAGCGAATGTACAAAACTCCCCGTCACCTGCACGATTGCCAAACCGAAAGTACAAAACGCCCCGGCACCTGCACGATTGCCAAAGTGAAGGTACAAAACTCCCCGGCACCTGCACGATTGGGAAATCGAAGATACAAAACTCCCCGGCATCTGCACAGCTGCAAACCGGATCGGAACAGTTACAACCTGATGGCAGTGTCCATGAGCGTGGCTCTGGCTATTTGCAAGTCCGGATTGTTGTTAGTTCGGGGGGGAAGGGTGCTGTCGGGATTCATTACACAGGTAAATCACAGTGTCGGCTTTATTTACACATAGCCGTCCAGGATCAAATCGGGGAAGTTTGTCGAGGTCGCAACTGGCTGTAAAACGTAGTGATTTGGATTTTCTCCAATGTTGGCACGTCTAATGTATCAGTGTCCGCATAACGAGGAGACTGCCCAATGAAAACTTTAATTGTGACCACCTTCATTGTCATACAATTAGCCGTGGCGAGTTTCGCCTTTGCCACACCAACTACCGTCTCATTCGGGAAAACTACCAATTACTGGCCCGGCTATCACCCGACGGGAAACGCCTGGAACTTCGCACCAGTGGTCGGTGATCCCAATATCGCCGGTGGAACAGTCACTGTCGACAACGGAAAACTCTCCAGCATAACCTTTGATTACTATACGCCCAACAATGACTGGGAAATGCTCTCACCGGGCAACCTTTTCATAAATGTAGTCAAAGCACCCGGTGACGTGACCTGGGATTACGCAGTTGATACCTATTCGGTACCGACAAATCGCGGCGACACTTTGGGGCAAACTGTCACCCTCGCTCCTGGTGGGTACAATATCTACGATGTCTCAGCTCTCGGGCTCACCTCCACAGACGTGAACAACACGAAATATGTCATGTCCGGAATCGATGATACCGGCATCTGGTCCGGTTATTACATTCGCGAAAGCCACCCGGTGGCCATTGACCCTAACTACCTGTCCAACCCGCTGGGGACGGTGGGCTTTTCGGGTTTCGGGGGAAGTGCGTCGGTCAATGACACGACGACTCCCTTTTATACCGGTTCCTCCACCTACAGTTTCGACAATGTTGACCTGGGCAGCCTGTACGGCAAAACGATCATCATCGGTTGGGAAACGACCTGTGCCAACGATGTCGTCTACGAAACCGTTACCATCCCGACCCCTGAGCCTTCAACCCTTGCCTTGCTGGGTCTTGGATTGCTGGGCGTCGGTTTCCTCCGGAGGAGGTCTCTCTAGCCAAAATCCGCCAGGCGAAGCGGTACGGCAGTTAAAAAAAGGGGGTACGAATTTCGTACCCCCTTTTTTGCTACGTACCCCAGGAAATGATACTGCTTGAGGTGGTTGAGGTTCATTCAAGCTCCTGCTTCCTTGCCAGCTCCCCCTCGCCCTCTGGGAGAGGGCTGGGGTGAGGGAGTGAGGGCGAGGGGAGCCAAATACCCCCGGGCTTACTAAAACTTCTCGTACTCCCCGTCCATGCCGTCCGTGCCCGTTTCGAGAACCAGCGAGGTACCCTTGGCGCTGGCTGTTTTTTTCCTGGAATTATCGTTAGCGCGGTAGCCCTTGGTTAAAATGTGGGGGGCTGGTTTCTTCCTGGAAGCCAAAGCTTTCGACTGGTTAGCCGTGACGCTGTTTGACGCCTCCTCGCCGGTCCGGAAATAGGCAATGCTCGACTGCAACTGCTCCGCCTGAGCCGCCAGTTCCTCAGAGGTTGAGGCAATCTCCTCGCAGGACGAAGCGTTTTGCTGAATTACTTGGTCGAGTTGCTGAATCGCCTTGTTGATCTGCTCGGCGCCGGTATCCTGCTCGCGGCTGGCGGCGCTGATCTCCTGTACCAGTTCCGCGGTCCGCTGGATGTCGGGCACCATCCTGGAGAGCATCTCTCCCGCCTTTTCTGCCACATCGACGCTGGAGATCGAGAGCTCGGCTATTTCGTTCGCGGCTGTCTGGCTGCGCTCGGCGAGCTTTCTCACCTCGCTTGCCACCACCGCGAACCCCTTGCCGTGCTCGCCGGCCCTGGCCGCCTCGATCGCCGCGTTGAGCGCCAGCATGTTGGTCTGGCGGGAGATCTCCTCGATGATGGAGATCTTTCCGGCAATCTGCTTCATTGCCGCGACCGTGTCCGCGACCGCCTTGCCACCGACCCTGGCGTCCGCCGCCGAGACTACCGCCATCTTCTCGGTCTGCAGGGCGTTGTCGGCGTTCTGCCTGATGTTGGCCGACATCTGTTCCATGGACGAGGACGCCTCTTCGGCTGCCGCCGCCTGTTCCGACGCTCCCTGCGAGAGCTCCTCGGAACTGGAGGAGAGTTCCTGGCTTCCAGCGGCCACGTTGTCCGCGGCGGATTTTACCTGGTTCACGATCCCGGTCAGGTTCCGTACCATCGCGTCGAGGCTGGTGCCCAGGAGGTCGGCCTCCGACTTCACCTTGATGCTGACGGTCAGGTCGCCACCGGCGACCTTTTCGGCGGCGACTGACGCCTCCTTGATGTTTTCCACCATGTTCCTGAAGGAGTTGGCCAGCATGCCGATTTCGTCCTTGGTGTCCGTCAGTATCACCACCCCGACGTCGCCCAGCGCCATCCGGTCGGCGGCCGCAGCCAATTCCTTCACCGGACGGCTGATGATACGGGCGATGAAGAACCCGAGGAAAACGGCCAGGAACATGACGGCAGCGGCAAGGATTACCGTGATCTGTACCGATTGCCTGGCGATGGCGCTGTTATTTTCCGCCATTTTCTTGGCCTGCGCGACCTTTCTCGCGCTGAGTTTTTCGATGGCAGTTTGCAGTTCCCTGGATCCCTTGCCCATGTCGCCGAACAGCATGGCATTGGCTTCCGCGGTTTTTCCTGCCAGAGCCATTTGCATGGTGCGGTCCAGGAGCGGCAGGTAGGCCTTGCGTGCATCCTCCATGTCACGGAAGAGTTTCCGTGCCTCTTCGGTTATGATCGTCTTTTCGAATGACGCACAGTTGACGGCAAGTTCCTCGCGCAATTCCTTGATCCTGCCCGAGAATTTTGTCCTGTCCTCAGGAGTCTTCGCGTTGATGAGGTCGCGGATATTTACTCGAACTCTTTGAAACGAGGTGGAAATGGCAAGGAGTTCGGAGATCGGCACGTTGATCCTTTCATACATCTGCCGGTCCTCATCCGCGATCTTCTTGATGTTGGTCACGCCAACCCATCCGATAACCCCTGCCAAGAGGGAGAGCATGATGTAGCTGCTCAGGAGTTTCGTCCCGATATTCAAGTTATAGTACCATCTCATGCCTTTCTCCTGGGTCCGTGATTGCTGCGCTGATTTTGCCTGTGTGGGACTGTACTATCTTAGGCCGCGACCTGTTCCAATTCCTCGCTGGCAAAGACCTTATCTATGTCGAGGATGATGAGGAACTGTTCGGCGTGCTTCCCCATGCCTCGGATGAAATCAGTGTTGAGTTTGGTGCCGATGCGCGGGGCCGGTTCGATCTGGTCGGGCTCCAGGTCGAGCACCTCTTGAACCGCGTCCGCCATAGCTCCCATCACCACCTTCTCGCCGTCCATCTCCACCTCGACGATGATGACGCAGGTGTTGACGGTCTGCTCTGACATCTTCATGCCGAACTTGAGACGCAGATCCACGACCGGGACCACACTTCCGCGCAGGTTGATCACCCCGCGCATATAGTCGGGAGTCTGAGGGACCTTGGTTATGCTCGTGAAATCGAGCACTTCGCGCACCTTCCCGATCTCGAGGGCGAAAAGCTCGTCTGCCAGCCTGAACGTCAGAAACTGCGTGGTTACGGTAATCGATGCAACGGCCATGTTTTTATTCTCCCTTCGGTTGTGTCAGACTATCTGTGTTTAAGATCGTTCTCTGTTCACTGAGTTCACTCGCACCCGGGCCACAATACTGAATATATATCGACAGTCGGCCCGCAATGTTGAGTGAAATTATTGTGAATAAGCGGATTGTAATGTATTTAAGGTCTAATCATCCAGGGGCGCACTTTCGGGAAGTTGATTGAGTCCGGAGCAAGAGTGGGGTGACAGGGTTTGTTATGGTCTCCCTGCACGACAATGCAGTTGAATTCCTGCGCTAAAGCCCGTATTGTAAGCGAGCGTTAAGACGCGAATGCGAAACCTGCTGAATGTTCCTGAACCCTGGAGCAGGCGGGTTGACAATGTGCCGGCGCCGGTTGGACCTACGAGCTGCGCTGCCAGGACAGCGGAGGAGAATCCATGTACCTTCCACCCCATTTCGAAGAATCAAGGGTCGAGATCCTGCACGATTTGATGCGCGCCTTTCCCCTTGCCACTGTTGTCACACTGTCGACGGATGGACTCAATGCAAATCACATCCCTTTACTGCTATCGTGCGGGCCCGGACCGTTCGGCACCTTGCGCGGACATATTGCCCGCGCCAACCCGATGCTGGACGACCTGGTTCCGAACCTGGAGGCTTTGGCGGTATTCCATGGCCCCGACCGGTACATTACGCCGTCCTGGTATCCGACAAAAAAGGAGCACGGTAAGGTCGTTCCGACCTGGAACTACGCCGTTGTCCACGCCTATGGCGCCTTGCGCGTGGTTGATGACGCTGACTGGGTGAGGAACCTGGTGGAAACCCTCACCACACAGCAGGAGGCACCCTTTAGTGAACCGTGGTCCGTTTCAGATGCACCGCAGGAATTCGTTCACCAGCGCTTGGGGGCAATCGTCGGGATTGAGATGGTGATTACCAAGCTCAAAGGAAAATGGAAAGTCAGTCAAAACCAGCCTGTTCAAAACCAAACCGGAGTCGTCCAGGGATTAAAGGGGCTGGGAGAAGACAGTGCGTCAGAGATGGCTTACTTGGTGGGAAAAGCGCGGGAGGAACAGCCGCAGTAGGCTATATGCCGGCCAGTGGTACAGCACGGGAGGAAACTTCTCCGGGTGTCCATTTTCGCGGCTCGACTCTCACCGGGATCAGGCTCCTGCTGCGGTCTGAAGAATTGCAGTCTAAGTCCCGGCTCCGACCGCAGAAAAAACCTACTATCCCCCACAATCGTTGTTGAATTCCCCTCATAAAGTCCGTACTATCAACTCACTTTTTATCCAGACGTAGTGTTGACGAATCCCGTTGTCTGCCGTGTCCGCTTCCCGGGAAAAACAGCTTCAGTCCGCGAATTGCAACAATCACAAGTAGACACGGATCAAAGGGGATGGGGAGCAAATCAGCGGCAACCGTGACAGTATTTGTAAGAAAACTCTCTGCGAAATTCTGAAGAGGCCACACCTTTCGTGATGAGGTCGCCTTTGTTAGTAGAGAAGATGAAGTCGGACGCTACGAGTCAGCGGTTTTTCAGAGGAGACAGCAGCTACCATGAGCGACCTTGCCGAAAATGACCCTATCCTGCAGGAACTCTGCTTCGGGCAACCGCTGGCCGTGCTGGCGACTGATGCCGGACGCGGTCCTTACACCAGCCTGGTGGCGGTGGCCGTCACCGCTGACCTGCGTCAGCTTTATTTCGCCACACCGCGCTCCTCCCGCAAGTTCGCCAATCTGGCGGAGAACCCGCAGGTCTCTTTACTGCTCGACAACCGCAGCAACCAGGTGACCGATTTCAGCGCGGCGGCCGCAGTCACCATTCTCGGGACCGCCGGGGAATTGACTGGTGCTGAGCGTGAGGCCGGGCTCGCCCTGTTCCTGGAGCGTCATCCGCAGTTGCGGGAGTTCGCGTCGGCGCCAAGCTCTGCCCTGTTCCGGGTGCAGGTCGCCAGTATCTATCTGGTGACCTGCTTTCAGGACGTAAGGGAGTTTTATTTCGCGTCGTGAGGCGGGATCAGGCAGTTGGCTTTAGCCGGTGTGTGACTGCCAGTTTCCGGACTTGGGGGGAGTTTAGTCGAGGGAAAGTCGATTTCCCCCTCCCTATCCCTCCCCCTCCGGGAGAGGGGACTTTCGACCGGCCTGACCGCGTTCTAACTACTAGACACCTGTTGCCGGGTGCTCTTTACCTTCTCTTAGAGATATCAGCTGTTCAACACATTCCCGGAGGTTCACATGCAATTGTTTACCGATTTGCTACTTGGCACCATAACCCTGAAAAACCGCGTCGTCATGGCACCCATGACCCGCTGCCGCGCCACCGGCAACCTGGCAAATGACCAGGTGGCTGAATATTACCGGGACCGGGCCGACGCCGGGCTCATCATAACGGAAGGGACCTCGCCTTCACCAAACGGGCTGGGATACGCCCGCATCCCGGGAATCTTCTCGCCGGAACAGACTGCCTCCTGGAAGCCGGTTGCCGCCGCCGTCCATGCCGCAGGCGGCAAGGTCTTCATGCAGTTGATGCATGCCGGCCGGGTGGGGAGCGTCCTGAACCTCCCGACGGGAGCGGAACTGCTGGCCCCTTCCGCTATCGCCATGAGCGGCCCCATGTGGACGGACAGCCAGGGTGAGCAGCCTTGCGGGATGCCGCGGGAGATGTCGGACGACGACATCAAAACAGCCGTCGCTGAGTACGTCCAGGCGGCCCGCAATGCCGTCGAGGCCGGTTGCGACGGCGTGGAGGTGCATGGCGCCAACGGCTACCTGATCACCCAGTTCCTTGACCCGGGCTCGAACCGGCGCTCCGACCAGTATGGTGGTTCTGCCGCAGGCCGCAACCGCTTCGCCCTCGAGGTCACCCAGGCGGTGGTTGCCGCCATCGGAGCCGAACGGGTCGGCATCCGCCTTTCTCCCTACGGGGTTTTCAACGACATGAGCGGGGACTACGCCGGGATTGCAGCTCAATACGGAGCTCTGGCTCAGTCTTTGGGTGCACTCCAGCTGGCTTATCTGCACCTGGTGGACCATTCCGCCATGGGTGCGCCGAAGCCGGCAGCAGAGACCGTTGCCTTGATCTGCAGCCGCTTCCGGCAGGCTGGCGGAGGAACTATCATCCTGTCCGGTGGTTACGACCGCACTCGCGCCGAAGCCGATCTGACCGCGGGTGCTTCCGACCTGATCGCCTTCGGGCGCCCCTTCATTGCCAATCCGGATCTGGTGCAGCGCATGGAAAAGGGTGCCCCGCTGGCCGAAGCGGATCAGGCAACCTTTTATACTCCAGGCTTGGCCGGGTATAACGATTACCCGCCGATGCTGGGCTAGGCGGGAAAAAAGTGGACCCTCTTATCGGCAGCAAAATCCAGCTTCGCCCTTTAGTTGTCTCGGATGCCGCCGTGCTGGTAAAGGCGGCGTGCGACGGTGAACTTTGGAAGCTCCCTTTCACGGTGGTTCCCTCGGCCGAAACCGTCAACGACTATATCCACACCGCCCTGGAAGGTCAAAGTGCCGGGACGGTGCTTCCTTTTGTCATCGAAACTCTCGATAGAGGTGAGGTGATCGGTACCACCCGCTTCTGGAAGATCGATCGCAAGAACAGAAAACTTGAAATAGGTCATACCTGGATATCCGTTTCCTGGCAGAGGACATCCGTTAACACTGAGGCCAAGTTCCTCATGCTCAGCTATGCTTTTGAAGAACTCGACTGCATTCGTGTGCAGTTCACGACTGACGAGATCAACCTCAAGTCGCGCGCGGCTCTGCTTCGTCTCGGAGCAACGCAGGAGGGGATCGTGCGCCATGAACGCATCATGCCCGACGGACGCAAACGAAACTCAGTGCGTTTCAGTATTATTGATGATGAGTGGCCTGCGGTGCGGCGCTCCTTGTTGGGGAAACTGTCCGGGAATTATGGTTAAGGAATTGCTGAGGCGAGGCGGTACTTTATCCCCCCTATGAAATAGGGGGGAAGCCGAACGTAGAGAGGCAGGGGGGTGATTTGCCTGGGCTAAAGACCCCCCTGTCTCGCTACGCGAGCCTTCCCCCCTGTTCCCACAGGGGGGACCAAACAGCGCCGGCCCTTAACTTAACTGCAGTGCACCCCGACCCTCCCCCGCAAGGGGGGAGGGAGAGTTTAGACCAGACGAGATCGTTGACTTGACGTCAGTGAGGATGGGGATGGGGATGGCCGACTAAAGAGGGAGGTTGGTATGAAAATAGCTACTTATTGGCATGAAGGAACCCGGTATGTAGGTCGTCTCTCGGCCGATGGTGCCACGGTGACTGCTTTTCTTTGGGATGAGCCGCTGCGCGACTGCAGCGCGCTGGCGCTGCTGGAAAGGATGGCTGCCGGGCTGCCGCTGCCGGAATCGGGCCTTTCCTTGCCGCTTTCTGCCGTGCGGCTCGACGCTCCTTTTCCGCGCCCGCGGCGGGACATCTTCTGCGTCGGCAAGAACTACCACGCGCATGCCCGTGAATTTGCCCAAAGCGGTTTCGATAGCTCCGCGACCGACCCGGGCAACGACATCCCGAGCCACCCCATCATCTTTTCCAAACTGCCGGAGTCGGTCATCGCACCGGGCGCTGCCATCCAAATCCCGAGTGCGGTATCGGAGGCGATCGATTACGAAGCGGAACTGGCGGTGGTGATCGGCCGGGGCGGGCGCGGCATTTCCGCGGAGCAGGCGATGAATCACGTCTGGGGTTATACCATCGTTAACGACGTGACGGCGCGCGACTGGCAGCAGCGTCACAAGCAATGGCTGATGGGGAAGTCGTTCGACACCTTCTGCCCGATGGGCCCCTGGCTGGTGAGCGCTGATGAGGTGGACGGCGCCGATACGCGGGTGCGCTGCTGGGTCAACGATGAATTGCGCCAGGACGCCCGCACCTCGGACCTGATCTTTGACATCCCCACTCTGATTGAAACCATTTCTGCCGGCATAACGCTCTACCCCGGTGACGTGATTGCCACCGGGACGCCGGTCGGGGTCGGCATCGGGTTCAAACCGCCGAAATACCTGCAGCCGGGAGACCGGGTTAGAATCGAAATCGACGGCATCGGCGTGCTGGAAAACCCCGTCACGGCAGCCGCTGGCAAGGAGGCATGAGGGTTATCTATGGCAAATCCCGATGCTGCGGCCCAGGAACCGATTCCGGCAAAGAAGTGGAACATCAGCAACCCCCAGGCCTTTGATCGTCAGCTGACCGCCATCCGGCTGGTGACCTTGATGGTTCTCGCCCTTATCGGCTGGCTTGACTACATCACCGGTTACGAATTCGGCTTCTTCATCTTTTATTTCATTCCGGTGGCCATCGCGGCGTGGTACGGTGGGCGCATGCCCGGGCTGGTGAATGCCGTCATGTGCGCCGTCTGCTGGTATTTATCCTATCACTACACCGCTCATCCCTATTCCAGGGCTTATTTTATCTACTGGGAAACCTTTATGAGGCTTGCCTCGTTTATCACCACGGCTCTCAGCGTGTCCCGGATCCGCACGCTCGTGCTGAGCGAGGAGCGCATGCTTGCCGAACTGCTGGAAGCGCGCGCTCTTTTGGACGGGTTGCAGGCGTCTGAGCCGCGACAGGATACTCTTTTGAAAAGTAAGACGGACCAAAAGGGCGGGAGCGATTTCCCCCAGCCGCCGAAATTTCCCTAATGGAGACTGTATGAAAAGAGTGCCACCAACGGCCAAACCCGTTCCACCAGATGAAGTGCCGGCCGATTACTTCAGGTTCCACCTTCCGCACCTGCATCTTGGCAATGTCTTCGGCAATGACTGGTTCGCCCTGAAGGCCGAGGGCTTTGCCCGGTTTTTCGGGACGCCGGTCTTCCTTATCAGCCAGACCGTCATTGTCGCCGTATGGATAAGTTTGAATGTCCTTGGCTACACCAAGTTCGACGTTTACCCGTTCATCCTGCTGAACCTCGCTTTCAGTCTTCAGGCCGCTTATGCCGCGCCGCTCATCCTTTTGGCGCAGACCCGGCAGGCGGACCGCGACAAGGCGCACGCCGATGCCGACGCGCAGCACCGGGAAGCACTCGCCGTGGCAGCCGAACAGCGCCAGAATCTGGCGGCGGACCAGGCTGATAAACTCCTGGCGCTGGTGCAGCAAAATACCGAACTGACCGAACTGGTGAAGGATCTCAGCCAGCGCATCGAGACCCTGACGATTGAAATGCACAGCATTGTCTTCAAGGATGCCGGCAAGGCGTAGCATCTGCAGCCGGGCGACGTTGGTTTCCCCCCTCCCTGACCCTCCCCCTCCGGGCTTGCCCGCCGAAGCGCTAAGCGCGAAGGAGGGAGTGGGGACTTTTTGCTAACCCTCCCTTCGGAGTTCCGGGAGAGAGGGACTTTTTGCTTCCCTCCCCTCGGAGTTCCGGGAGAGAGGGACTTTTTGCTTCCCTCATCATAAAAGCTGCAGCTGAAGATTGGTGAACGCAAGCGCAATGGCGATAGATGCGATAAAAACAAAGAAACCCTCTTCGTCGATTGCGACTTGGAGGGTTTCTCTCGTTTTTCAAGACATCTATAAAAGCACTCGGGGTAGGGTGGTGGCTTCAGGACCTGCCCTTCGTCTGGCTACTTCTTCTTTCCGAAGATCGCCAGCAGAGCAACCACTCCCCACACCAAGGCAAATGATGCGATAAACACACCATAGATCATTACTTCCTCCGTACCGCTGATAGGATCATTTTAACGAAAGGTACTGCCACGAAATCTTCTGCACTATTCTACTGCAGATTGGCGTCCCCGCCATCCCCTGCAAAGAAGATGGCGGAAACGTACGGTGTCGGTGTTATTTCGCTCCGCCACCCAACACCTGGTAAAAGGTCACCATGTTGGAGAGCCGGGCCAGTTGCACGGTTATCAGCGCCTGCTGCGCGTCATAGAGTGAGCGCTGCGAGAAAAGGACGTTCAGATAGTTGTCGATCCCCTTGTCGTAACGCGCCGTGGAGAGACGGTAGCTGTCGCTGGTTGCATCGGTGAGGGATTGCTGCGCCGCAACCTGCTCGTCGATGGTTCCCCGCTGGGCCAGGGCATCGGCAACTTCACGAAAGGCGGTCTGGATCGCCTTCTCGTACTGGGCCACCGCGATGTCCCGGTCGACCTCGGAGACCGTCAGGTTGGCCTTGTTGAGGCCGGCGTCGAAGATCGGGAGCGACACCTGCGGAAGAAACTGCCAGGCGAAAGAGCCTCCCTTGAAAAGTCCGGCCAGGCTGTCGGAGCCAAAGCCTACCGAGGAGAGCAGGGTGATTCTCGGGAAAAAGGCCGCCCGCGCCGCGCCAATGTTGGCGTTGGCTGCCTTGAGCTGTCCTTCGGCCTGGAGGATGTCGGGGCGGCTTAAGAGCACGTCGGACGGCAACCCGGGCGAGGCGTCTTTCAGGGCAGTGAGCGAGTCGGTCATCCGCACCGGGAGCATCTCGCTCGGAGCGGAGGCGCCCAGCACGAGATTCAGGACGTTCTCGTCCTGGGCAATCAGGGCCGTGAAGCGGGCGATGTCCACCCGGGCGCTTTCCACGCTGGTCTGGGCCTGGCTCAGATCGAGGGCGGAGGAGACCCCGGCGTCGAAACGGCTCTTGGTGAGCTTGTAGGACTCCTGCTGGCTTTTCTGGGTGTCACGGGCGACACGCAGGCGTTCCTTGTCGGCGGCAAGCGCCAGGTAGGAGTTGGCGACCTGAGAAACCAGGCTGATCTGCACGGCGCGTCGCGCCTGCTCGGTGGCAAGGTACTGCTCCAGCGCCTGGTCCTTGAGGCTGCGCACCCGGCCGAAGAGGTCGAGCTCGTAGGAGGCGGCGCCCAGACCCACGGAGTACTGGTGGAGGGTCGCGTGGCTGCCGGTGCCGGAGAAATCCGCCGGGACGCGCTGGTAGTCCGCGCTGGCGTTGGCATCGACCTTCGGGAAGAGGTCGGAGCGCTGGATCTGGTACTGCGCCCGGGACCTCTCGATGTTGAGCACCGCAACGCGCAGGTCGCGGTTATTTTCCAGCGCGAGTGCAATCAGTTTTCTTAACTGCGGGTCGACGAAGAACTCCTGCCACGGGATGTCGGCCAGAGGTTTTTGCCCCGGCTTGGCGGCTTCGGTCTTATAGGCGGGGCCCGCGGGCCAGGCTGCGGGTACCGGTGCCGCAGGCTGGCTGTATTTCGGGGCCATGGTCGTCGCGCAGCCGCTCAAGAGAAGGAGCGCGCCGAGCGGGAGGTAGAGAGCTCGTTTCATGGTTATTTTCCGGTTCATAGTGCTTCTCCCCCCGTGATTTCGGTCACGACGGTGTGCGGAAGCGCCGCAGTCTTCGGCTTCTTGGCAAAAATGCGCGAGACCAGCACGAAGAAGAAAGGGATGAAGATCAAGTCGATGAAGGTTGCCGACAACAGCCCGCCGGTAACCGCGGTCCCGATGGCGTTCTGGGCGCCGGCGCCGGCTCCCCTGGTAAGTGCCAGGGGGAGGGTGCCGAAGAAGAAGGCCAGCGAGGTCATGATGACCGGCCGGAGCCGGATCTTGACCGCCAGGAGCGTCGCCTCGACCAGGTCTTTCCCCTGATGCAGTTCGTCCTTGATGAACTGGATGATCAGGATGGCGTTCTTGGTCGAGAGCCCCACGGTGGTGAGGAGGCCGATATTGAGATAGACGTCGTCCGGAAGCATGCGCAGCTTCACGGCGGTGACCGCTCCGACCAGACCGAGCGGCAGCATCAGGAGGTTTACGAAGGGAATGGTCCAGCTCTCGTAGAGAGCCGCGACCGCGAGGAAAACCACCAGTAGCGAGATGGCATAGAGCGCGGGAGCCTGCGCCCCGGCGTTCTTTTCCTCGTAGGAAAGGCCGGTCCACTCATAGCCGATTCCCGGCGGGAGCTGGGCCGCCATCTTTTCCATCTCGGCCATGGCCTCGCCGGTACTGACGCCGGGGGCCGCCTGTCCCATGATCTCGACGGAAGGTATCCCGTTGTAGCGCTCCAGGCGCGGAGAGCCGTACTGCCAGCGCGCCGTCGCGAAGGCGGAGAAGGGGACCATGTTGCCGGCCTTGTTGCGCACGTACCAGTTGCTGATATCCTCCGGCAGCATGCGGTACTTGGCGTCACCCTGGAGGTAGACCTTCTTGATGCGGCCGTTTTCGATGAAGTCGGTGACGTAGGCGCTGCCCCAGGCAGTCCCCAGCACGTCGTTGATGTCGCTCAGAGCCACGCCCTGCGCACCGGCCCTCACGTCGTCGACGTCCAGCTTGAACTGGGGGGAGTCGTCCTGCCCGTTGGGGCGGGTGCCGACCAGTTTGGGGTTCTTTGCCGCCATGCCGAGCAGCTGGCCGCGCGCCTCCATGAGCTTCGCGTGCCCAAGGCCGCTGCGGTCCTGCAGCATGAAGTCGAAACCGTTGGCCTGCCCGAGTTCCACGACGGCGGGGGGGGCGATGGCGAAGGCGAGGCCGTCCTTGAACTTGGAAAATCCCCCCATGGCGCGGGCGACGATCGCCGGAGCCTTGAGGTCCTTGCTCGTTCGGTATTTCCAGTCCTTGAGCTTCACGAAGCAGAGCCCCATGTTCTGGCCGCGACCGGCGAAGCTGGTGCCCGCCACGGTAACGACCGATTCCACCGTATTCTTTTCGTTGACGTCGAAGTATTCCTGGACCTGCTTCAGGACGGCATTGGTCCGCTCCAGGCTGGCGCCCGCCGGCAGCTGTACCATGCAGTACATGAAACCCTGATCCTCTTCCGGAAGGAAGGAGGTCGGGAGGTGCATGAAGAAAAAGACCATGACGCTGACGATGACCGCGTAGATGGCCAGGTAGCGGTAGCGCTGGTTGAAGGACTTGCCGACGATGCCCTCGTACTTGCCGCGGCAGAATTCGAAGAAACGGTTGAAGTAGCGGAAGAAACCGGTGAACCAGCTCCCCTCCCCGGCGGAGTGCCCTTTGGCGACCGGTTTCAGCAAGGTGGCGCAGAGGGCCGGGGTGAGGGTCATGGCGACCAGGACCGAAAGGATCATGGCGGAAATGATCGTGACGGAGAACTGCCGGTAGATGACACCGGTGGAGCCGCCGAAAAAGGCCATCGGTGCGAAAACCGCGGAAAGGACGGTCACGATCCCCCAGAGTGCACCGGAGATCTGGCTCATGGACTTGACCGTCGCGTCATGGGGCGAGAGCCCCTCCTCGCTCATGATGCGCTCGACGTTCTCGACGACGACGATGGCGTCGTCGACCAGCAGGCCGATGACGATGACCAGGGCGAACATGGTCAGGGTGTTGATGGAGTACCCGGTGGCGGCGAGCACCCCGAAGGTACCAAGGAGCACGACCGGAACTGCGATGGTCGGGATCAGGGTGGCGCGGATGTTCTGCAGGAACAGGTACATGATGACGAAGACCAGGAACACCGCCTCGAACAGGGTCTTCACGACCTCCTCGATGGAGATCTTGACAAACGGGGTGGTGTCGTAGGGATAGACCACCTTGACGCCGGCCGGGAAGTAGCCGGAGAGTTCCGTCATCTTGGCTTTGATCCGGTCGGCGGTCTCCAGCGCGTTGGCACCGGCTGCGAGGCGGATCGCCATGCCGCCCAAAGGTTTCCCCTGGAGGTAGGACTGGATGTCGTAGTTCTCGGTGCCGATCTTGCTCTCGGCCACGTCCTTCAGCTTGACGGTGGAGCCGTCGGGGTTGGTGCGCAGGATGACCTCGTCAAACTGCGCCGTGGTCTGCAGCAGGGTTCTGGCCGCAATGGTGGCGTTCAGCTGCTGACCCGCGATAGCGGGGGTGCCGCCGAACTGGCCGGCCGAAACCTGGACGTCCTGGGCCTGGAGCGCAGCCGTCACGTCGCCGGTCGTCAGGTGGAAGTTGTTCATCTTGCTCGGGTTGAGCCAGATCCTCATGGCGTTCTGGGTCCCGAACATCTGGATTTCACCGACCCCCTGGAGGCGGCTCACGATGTCCTGGACGTTGGAGACCAGGTAGTCGGTCAGGGCGTTGCGGTCCATGGAGCCGTCCTGGGAGACCAGACCCACCATGATCAGGTAATTCTTGGTGGACTTCAGTACCGAAACCCCCTGCTTCTGGACGATCTGGGGGAGCAGCGGGGTCGCGAGCTGCAGCTTGTTCTGCACCTGCACCTGGGCGATATTCGGGTCGGTGCCGGCCTTGAAGGTCAGGTTGATGGCGACGGCACCCGAGGAGTCCGAGGTGGACGACATGAAGATCAGGTTGTCGATGCCGTTTAACTTCTGTTCGATTACCTGGGTGACCGTGTCCTGTACCGTCTGGGCTGAAGCCCCCGGATAGGCAGCGTTGATGGTTATCTGAGGAGGCGCGATGGCCGGGTATTGGGACACCGGAAGCGTCTTAACGGACAGCAGGCCCGCCAGCATGATGAGGATGGCAATTACCCAGGCAAAGATCGGGCGATTGATGAAAAAACGAGGCATCGTGAATCTCCTTTAAAAGCTGCCGCTTGCTGCTTGGGCCTAATTCTTGGCTGCTGCTGCCGGTTGCGCCGCAGCGGCTGCGGGAGCCGCCGCCGGGGCGCCGAAGGGAACCGCCTTGACCGGAGTACCCGGACGCGCCTTCTGCAGCCCCTCCAGGATGACCCGGTCGCCGGCCTTGAGCCCGCTGCCCACCAGCCAGTTGTCGCCCACGGTGCGGATGACCTGGACCGGGCGCACTTCGGCCTTCTCGCCGGCTCCGACGACCATGACGATGGCGTCGCCCTTGGGAGTGCGGGTGACGCCGCGCTGCGGCACCAGGATGGCCGCTTCGTTCACCCCTTCCTCCAGGATGGCGCGCACGAACATGCCGGGAAGTAGCGTCTGCTTGGGATTGGGAAAGACCGCACGCAGGACCACCGAGCCGGTGGTCTGGTCGACGGTGACCTCGGAAAACTTGAGGATTCCGGATTGGGGGTAGGGGGAGCCGTCTTCCAGCACCAGCTTGACCTTGGCCTGCGCCGAGCCGTCCTTTTTCATGACCCCGTTGGCAAGGTTCTGCCTCAGCTTGATCAGGTCGGAGGTCGTCTGGGTCACGTCCACGTACATGGAGCCCAACTGCTGGATGGTCGCCAGAGGGGATGCCTGGCTGGCCGTAACCAGCGCGCCGTCGGTTATGGTCGAGCGGCCGATGCGCCCGGAAATGGGAGCCGTCACCCTGGTGTAGGCGAGGTTGATCCGGGCTGTTTCCACCGCGGCCTTGGTGGCCGAGAGGTCGGCCTCGTTTTGCTGCAGCATGGCGTGCGCGTCGTCGAAATCCTGCTGGCTCACCGCCTTGATTTTTACCAGGTCCTTGTAGCGTCCCTCTTTGAGACGGACCGCGACGAGGTTCGCCTCGGCCCTCGCCTCGGCAGCCTTGGCGGAGTTCAGGGCCGCCTGGTAGGTGGCCGGGTCGATGGAGTAGAGCAGCTGGCCGGCCTTCACGTCGCTTCCCTCGGTGAAGACGCGCTTCTGGACAATCCCGTTCACCTGGGGCCGCACTTCGGCGATCAACTGGGGGGAGGTGCGGCCGGAGAGCTCGCTGGTGAGCGCCACGCGCTGGGGCTGGATGGTCATGACCCCGACTTCGGGCGGTCCGGCGGGAGGGGGGGCGGAGGCCGCCTTTTTCTCGCAACCGGTAACCAGCAGACTGCTGGCGATTAATACTACGGTTCCCGTGAGCTTCAAACTATTACTGATGTGCATTCCATACCTCGATACCTGTTTGTTTGAATGGATGTTCATTCTGAGGTGTTAATAAAAAAAATCATGCGGACCGGTCCGCTTGGCTATCTTCTGATGCCGTCCCAGCAGGCGTCCATGATCCGGCTGATCATGGCGTCGTCCAGCGTGAGGAAGCCGACGATGTGATCCCGTGCGACCGTCTTGAGCGGGCCGAAGGCGAGGGCGAAAAGCACCACCATCGGCAGGTCCTTGATCACCTGCAACTGGACCCCCTGCTCCAAAAGTTCGCGGTAGATGTAGCAGTTTCCTGTTTTTCTCTGGATGATGTCGCGCCGCAGTTCCGTGCCGTAGGGAGAGTTGTGAAACTGTTCCAGGTAACGGAAGTCGGAAGGGTTCCCGATGAAATAGCGCAGCAATGCCGAGAAGATGTGAAGGAAACGCTCCCGGATCGGTTTGTCCGGATCGTACCCCTTCATGATGACCGCGCCGATCTTTTCGTCGATCTCACCGTAGAGGGCGATGATCAGGGCGTCCTTGTTTTCGAAGTAGCGGTAGATGGTCCCGGCGGCAACCCCGGCCCGGTCGGCGATCATCGACATTGGTGCGCCGTGAAAACCGTGCTCGGCAATGAGCTCCAGAGAGGACCGGAGAATCTCCTGTCGCTTGTCAATGCATGACATAACTTTCATACTCCCGTAGTAGTGAATGAACCTTCGTTCAGTCCTACCGATTTTTGGTTCCTTTGTCAATTATTTTTCTGCAGGGGCGGGTATACGGGGGCAGGGGCCTTGGTGGTGATTGGTCCGCACCTCCCAGCCTCTGGTTTATAGGGTCAACTGCCAGCAGATCAGGGTAGAGACGCATTGCATGCGTCTCAGCGCTGCCGCGCTCAAGTTTGTCAAAGCTTGGCCAGGTGACGGAGACGCATTCAATGCGTCTCTACGGTTTGTCATAGCTTGGCCAGGTGAAGTAGACCTATGCAAGGCGCCTACCTTCGGCTTCCCCTCCCCTTATTGGATAGGGGACAAGCCACGCGTTCAGCGGGTGCATACTGTGACATGATGCGGTTCGTCCCTTACCACATCCTACAATTACGCTTCCTCCCTCTCTCCCGGAGGGCAAAGGGGGAGTCCGGAACGTGAAAATGAGCTCTCAGCTATGAAGACCTGAGCAAGAAAAGTGCCATCCTCCCGCAGCGGAACCGTGCGGGAGCTTTTCGAATCCGCGGTGGGGGAGCGGTACGGGCGCCAGATGGCTCTTTGTCGCTCCGGAGCCTTCCACCCTGCAACGCACGAAGGATTAATTGCGCACCTTTTATTTGGCAGATAGTTTCCCTGGAAGATGACCCAAGGAACCGGGCAGGGGGGAATTGTCTATTGGCCTCGGTCCTCTCGGGTACAAGTTGTACCAAATAGTGTGTCTAAGGAGACCAGACACGGAAAAACGATCGGACCCGTCCTGGTGCAACTTAGAGAGCGTATCTCGACCGATGCGGTACTAGGGCGGAAATCCAAATGCTGCGCAATTCATATTTGTGTGCCCAAGGTTCCGGAGTCGTACCACAGGAAAAAATTGCTTGGATGCGTAACCTCCACTATGAATAGAGCGCCGCCACCCGCCATATATGACAGTTATGTAGCGGATGACGGGTGCCCCTGACAGTTTCACGGCTCTTCTTCCGAGCTTTATGCTTAACGATCAGCCACTTGTGTCAGTCGTGCTCTCTGGCACGCTAACTGCTCTAAGTTGCTTGGCAGTTGGCTATTATTGGCTGCCGGAGGAAGGAAGCTTTTCTAAAAGGAGTAGGCAATGAGAAAAACATCTACGATATCAGCCCTGGTACTCTTCCTAGCAACCATGATGCTCTCCGGTTGTATTTTCCCTTATTGGGGCGACGAGGGCGGCGGGCATCGCGGCGGCGGACATTATGAAGACCATCATGACCATGAACGCGGCGGAGATCGCCGCTAATTTCCTTTCACGCTACAACGCGGACGCAGGGCTCTTGTCGGAACTACCCCCGCAAGGTCCCCTCTGGAGGACACTATGTACCTGAGACTTCTGATCGCCACTTGCCTCTTCCTGCTCCCCTTGCCCTGCCTCGCCGCAGACGACGGGTACGGCTACCCGATCCCCGGCTCGTATGAGGCGACCATCCTCGGGACGCCGGCCGCCATGATGCCGAAATTTCCCACCAAGATGCGCATCAGGGAACTGGTGCTCGATGTCCTGCCGGACCGGGAAAAACCGCCGGTCTTTTTTTATGACGAAGGGTTGCGCTGCAATTTTGCTTACCAAAATAAAAAGGCACCGCTGGTGTTTCTGGTCGCCGGAGCCGGTTCCAACGGCAATTCGGACAAGATGGTCACCATGATGAAGACGCTCTACATGGCGGGCTTCCACGTCATCACACTGCCGTCTCCTTCCCACGCCAACTTCGTCATCTCCGCTTCGTTAAGCGGGGTGCCGGGCGACCTGACGGAGGATTCGGCCGACCTGTACCGGGCCATGGAGGTCGCCTGGAAGAAGGTCAAGGGCGACATACAGGTCTCTGATTTTTACCTGGGTGGTTACAGCCTGGGCGGAACCCAGGCTGCCTTCGTGGCGAAACTGGACGAGGAGCGCCGGGTCTTCAACTTCAAAAAGGTGCTGATGATCAACCCGGCGGTGAGCCTCTACGGTTCGGTAACCAGGATCGAGGAGATGCTGAAACAGATCCCCGGGGGACCCAAGAAACAGGGCGTCTTCTTCAACAAAATGCTGTCCAAGTTCTCCGAGTATTACAGCTATGGCAATTTTGTCGCCATCAACGACGACTTTCTCTATTCCATCTACCAGGAAAAGCTGTTCACCCCGGAGGAGACCGCCGGCCTGATCGGGCTCACCTTCCGCATCAACCTGGCCGGCATGATCTTCGCCTCGGACGTCATGACCGGCGGCGGCTACGTGGTGCCCAGGAACCGGGTGTTGGGGGCGGACGATTCTCTGGACGACTATTTTCTGGTCTCCTCGCACTTAAGTTTCTTTGACTACTTCAACGAGTATTTCTACCCGCATTTCAAAAGGCAGCATCCCGGACTGACCAAAGAGGCGTTCATCGAGTCGCTGAGCCTCAGGAGCATCGAGGGGTATCTGAAATCCTCCACCAAGTTCGGGGTGATGGCCAACGAGAACGACTTCATTCTCAGCAAGGCGGAGCTTGACTACCTGAAGCAGATCTTCGGCGAGCGCGCCAAGGTGTATCCGCGCGGCGGCCACCTCGGCAATCTCGAATACAAGGATAACCTGGCCTACATGGTCAATTTCTTCCAGGAAAAGGAGGTGCAGCCATGAGAACCCAGGCCCTTAGGATAGTACTCGCCCTGACGCTGGCACTTTCCCTTTCCGGGTGCACCACGACCCGGGTGAACACCCAGAACGACGAGCGCCCCTGGCACTCGATCAACGAGTTCCGGGACCAGCGCTTCGCAGAGGTGGCGGACCCCTGGGAAGGATTCAACCGGAACATGTACCGGTTCAACTTCTACCTCGATAAATACGTGCTGATCCCCGTGGTTAACGGATACGAGTATGTGACTCCTGCCTTCGTGCAGGATCGCGTTTCCGGATTTTACAACAACCTGAACGAGGTGAGAAATCTCAGCAACAGTCTGTTCCAGCTGAAAGGCAAGGAGTCGGCGGTAACGCTCGGCCGCTTCGTGACCAACAGCACGGTCGGACTGGGCGGGCTTTTCGACCCGGCCAGCAAGCTCGGCATGCCTCGTCATGACGAGGACTTTGGCAAGACCCTCGGTTACTGGGGGGCCGCATCCGGGCCCTACGTGGTGCTGCCGTTCTTCGGCCCCTCGTCATTGCGTGATACCGCTGGCCTGGTCTTTGACGATGGCCTCGCCTATGGGATCTACACGGTGGTCGATCCGTTCGGAAGTACCAGCACCCCTCTGCTCTATGGAGCTGGTTTCACCGCTCTCGAGGGAGTCGACATGCGCCATCAGCAGCACTTTCGCTATTACGGCAGCGGCTACCCCTTCGAGTACTACATGGTTCGCTTTCTGTACCACGAGAAGCGCGAGCTGGAATCGGGTAAGCGCGTTCCTAAGGAGTAGGGGGCACACCCCCATCGTTCCCATGCTCCCGCGTGGGAATGCATCATGGGACGCTCCTTGCGTCCCGGTTCACCTTGGTGGGAACCTACCGGCAAGGGGCCGGTCTCACCTCCGGTGCTGGACGCCGGAGCGTCCGGGGAGTTCCGTTCCCACGCGGGAGCGTGGGAACGATTGCAAGGGTGCGGGCACCCGCAAGGAGTGCCCCTACAAAAAGCTATGAATACCCTTGCGGGTATCCTTGGGACCCAGCTGCCGACCGGGCGGGGGGAAGGTAGAAGGAAAACAACCTCATGCAGACACTGATCGATCTTTTCCATACCTTTGAAGGGCTGGGCGACAAGACTGCCTTCGTGAACCGAACCGGTGTGCGGCGCATAGAGGTTTCCTACCGGCAGCTGCACCAGAAAGGCCTGCAGATGGCCGGCCTTTTGGAGCTAAACGGCGTAGAGGCGGGGGACCGGGTACTGATCTGGGGACCCAACTCCTCCTGGTGGGCGATAGCCTACTGGGGGATTCTCGTGCGCGGCGCGATCGCGGTCCCGGTCGACTTCATGTCCGACCTGGCGCGCGCCGACTCGATCCGCGGCTTCACCCGCGCGAAACTCGTGCTGCAGAGCCGCTTCAAGCCCGAGCTGATCACCGAGGGGAAGGCGCTCTTTCTTGAGGACCTCAAGTTCCTGATCGAAGATGTCCCGCCGGTCACCAAGATCGCCGCATGCGCGCCCGATGCCACGGCGCAATTAATTTACACCTCCGGCACGACAGGAAATCCCAAAGGGGTTATCCTCACCCACAAAAACCTGGTCGCCAATATGACCCAGGTGAACGCCCAGATCCCCATCATCACGCAAAAATTCAATTTCCTCTCCCTGCTGCCGCTCTCCCACATGTTCGAGCAGATGGGGGGCTTTTTCACCCCCCTTTACCGGGGTGCGGCGATCGTGTATCTCGGCACCCTGAAGCCTTCGGCCATCATGGAGGCGCTGAGCGAGGAAGACATCTACGTTATCATGTCGGTCCCCCGGCTCATGCAGCTCCTTAAAACGACCATCGAGCGCGAGCTTGAGGAAAAACATCTCTCGGGAGTCGCGCGCTGGCTGGCGCGGTTCGCACTCGGGCTTCCCAAAGGGGCCAGGCGCACCCTCTTCTACCCGGTGCAGAGCAAATTCGGCTCTCACTTCACCGTCTTCGTCTCCGGCGGCGCCTCGCTCGATCCGGTGCTCTTTAATTTCTGGAGCGCAATGGGGTTCACCGTGCTGGAAGGGTATGGTCTCACCGAGACTTCGCCGGTACTCTGCGTCAACACCATGGAACGCCAGGTGGCGGGTTCCGTCGGTCCCCCCTTGCCCGGGGTGCAGCTGAAGATAGAGGGGAAGGAAGTGCTGGTGCGCGGCGACAGCATTTTTCCCGGCTATTACGAAAACGAGCAGGCGACCCGGGACGCCTTCAGCTCCGACGGCTGGTTCAAGACCGGCGACCTGGGCGAGATCGGTCCGGACGGCGGCCTGGTCATCAAGGGGCGCGAGAAGGAGCTGATCGTCACCGGTGCCGGGGTGAACGTGTATCCCGACGAACTGGAGGCGGTATTGAACAGCATCCCCGGGGTGAAGGAGTCCTGCGTCATCGGTCTGGAGCGGGGAGGGGGGGAGGAGGTGCACGCCGTGCTCCTGCTGGACGGTGGCGGCATAGCGCCTGAGGATATCATTTCCCAGGCGAACGCACGACTTGACGCGATGCACCAGATTACCGGGTACACCCTCTGGAGCGAGCCGGAATTTCCCAAGACGACGACGCTGAAGATCAAGAAGTTCGAGGTTAAGGAAGCGGTCAAGAAGGGGCCTCAGGGAGGCGACGCCACGGTTTCCGGGGATCGCATCATCACCCTGCTTGCCAAGGTGACCGGCACCGGCGTCGCGGAGATCCACGAGGATTCCGTGCTGGTGGCCGACCTGGGGCTCACCTCCATCGACCGTCTGGAACTGGTCAACTTCCTGGAACAGGAATACCGACTCGACATTGAGGACTCCCAGATCGGGCCGCAGACGCGGGTCTCGGACCTGCGCCAGATCGTCGCCAAGCGTGAGAAGCTGGATCGGCACGACCATTTCCGCTTCTGGACCAACTCGCCTACAGCGCGCGGGGTGCGTAGCGTATGGGACACGATCTTCCACGGGCCGCTTTTCCGGCACTACGCTGACCTCGAGGTGCGCGGCGCAGCGGAGCTCGGCAAGTTGCAGGGACCGGTTCTTTTCGTATCCAACCATATGAGCTACCTGGATCATGCCGCGGTCATGTTCGCGCTCCCGCCGGAGCTGCGCTACCGCACCGCCACCGCTGCCTGGGCGGAGTTCTTCTTTGGGGACTACCATGGCATGAGCTTCTTCCTCAGGCGCCTCAGCTACCAGTACGCCTCGCTGCTCTTCAACCTGTTTCCGCTGGCCCAGAGTCAGGGCTTCAGCGAGTCCCTGAAATTCATGGGCAAACTCGCCGACGCCGGCGTCAATATCCTCATTTTCCCTGAGGGGGAGCATTCCCTGGACGGGAAACTGCTTCCCTTCCAGATGGGGCTTGGCATCATGGTGCAGGCGCTGGGAATCCCGGTGCTGCCGATCAGAATTGCCGGCACCGACCAGGTGCTACCGCACGGGGCGAGCTTTCCCAAAAAGGGGAAGGTGACGGTCAGCTTCGGCAAGCCGCTGCGCTTTCGCTTCGAGGAGCCGGCCAAGATCGTGGAGCTGACGCGCCAGGCCGTGGAGAAGCTGTAAAGGGGGGGCCGCACACAACCTTAACCATGCTTGCTCTAGCTTCCTTCGCGCACTCCTCCTCCCGGAGGGGGGAGGTCGGGAGGGGGGAAGGCTGCTTTGGGCTTCCCCCTCCCTGACCCTCCCCCTCCGGGAGAGGGGACTTTCGGGCCGATCGGACGGATCGGACGGATCGGTCGGATAAAAGCTTTGGAGGAAGTACACCATGGAAGAAGCCGCACCAATATCGCTGCCCTACCGCCGCTACGCCCTGGGGCTGCTCCTGGCGGTGAACCTGTTAAATTACATCGACCGCCAGGTGCTCTTCGCGGTGTTCCCCCTGATAAAAATCGACCTGCGACTCTCCGATACGGCGCTCGGCCTGCTCGGCAGCGCCTTCATGCTGAGCTACCTGCTCCTCGCTCCGCTCTTCGGCTGGCTGGGCGACCGCTGGAGCCGGGTGAAGCTCGCCTCCGGCGGCCTGGTGGTCTGGAGCCTCGCCACGGCTCTTGCCGGGTTTGCCCCGGGCTACCGCACCCTGCTGGCGGCCCGGGCCACGGTCGGCGTCGGCGAGGCGAGCTTCGGCACGGTCTCACCCGGGCTGATCGCGGACTTCTTCCCCAAGGAGCGCCGCGGAGAGATCCTTTCCTGGTTCTACGTCGCCATTCCGGTCGGCAGCGCGCTCGGGTACCTGCTGGGCGGAGTACTGGGGCAAAACTTCGGCTGGCATGCCGCCTTCCTGATGGTGGGGGTACCGGGGTTGCTGCTCGCCATTCCCATCGCTTTGCTGCGCACCCCGCCCCGCGGCGGGGACGACGCGGCGCCCGCGCCGGCGCAGCCGAAGGCTTCCTCCGGCTACGCTGACCTCTTCAAAAACCGCTCCTTTGTCTGCAACACCCTCGCCATGGCGGCGATGACCTTTGCCATCGGCGGCCTGGCCCAGTGGATTCCTTCTTTTCTGAACCGCACCCATGCCGTCAACGTCGCCTGGGGGAACACGCTCTTCGGTGCCACCACGGTACTGGCCGGAATCCTGGGGACCCTGGTCGGTGGCTGGCTCGGCGACCGCTGGCAAAAGAAAAGCGGCAAAGGGTACCTGCTCATCTCCGGCTGGGGATTCCTGCTGGGAGCGCCCTTTGCGGCCTGGGCTCTGCTGGCGCCCACTCTGACCTCTTGCCTCTGCGCGATCTTCGTCGCCGAGTTCTTCCTCTTTCTCAACACCGGTCCGCTCAATACCGTCATCCTCAACGTAACCCCTCCGGCGGTCCGCGCCATGGCCTTTGCGGTCAACATCTTCTTCATCCATGCCCTGGGAGACGCCTTCTCCCCCTCCATCATCGGCTGGGCCTCCGACCAGTGGGGACTTCGCTCCGCACTGCTGATCACCCCTTTTGCCATGGCTCTGGCCGGCGCCCTCTGTTTCCTCTGCGGCAGGTTCGTCATTCAGGATATGGCTCAGGCAGAAAAGGGGTAAGAGAGCTACCATTTGCGCTAGATTCTCGGAAACTCCTAAATTGGCGGGGAGGTAGGGAGTAATGTCGTAAAGGGCGGGGCCTTTTTAGTCCCCCCTGTGGAACAGGGGGGAAGGCTCGCGTAGCGAGACAGGGGGGGCTTTGGCCTGGCGAAACACCCCCCTGCCTCTCTAACGTTCGGCTTCCCCCCTATTTCATAGGGGGGACAAGGCACCGCCCTTTGCACCGTATGCTGGCCAATCAGATGTTTTTCCGGAGACAATTTTGAAACTGAAATATATCGGATACCTCGTAATAGGCTCTTTCGTGGCCGCCGCCATCTGCCTCGCTCTGATCGTTTGGCGTCTTCCCTCTGTGGGGTACCTTGCCGACCCCGAAGCGAACCTCACCATCCAGGTGAAGGACTGGAAGGGGAACACTCACCCCCTGATCGTCGGACCACAGAACCGCTACTGGACGCGGTCGGACGAAATTCCCCCCGAGATGAAGTGGTCGGTAGTCGTAGCTGAGGACGCCAATTTCTATCAGCATGAAGGGATCGACCTCAAGGCGATGAAAAACGCCCTCAAGTACGACCTGGAAAAGAGACGCTTTGCCCGCGGCGCCTCCACCATTACCCAGCAGCTGGCAAAGAACCTCTTCCTGACGCGGGAAAAGACTCTCACTCGCAAACTGGAGGAGATCATTCTCGCCAAGCGGATGGAGCACGAACTGAGCAAGGGGAGAATCCTGGAGCTTTATCTGGGCGTCGTGGAACTGGGGCCCATGGTGTACGGGGTCGGCCACGGGGCCAGGTATTATTTCGACAAGCGGGCAAGCGAGCTTACCCCCCGCGAATGTTCCTTTTTGGCTGCCATGCTGCCCGGACCCCAGGTGGCGTATAACCCTTACAAGCATCTGAGCCGGGTGCTGAAGCGCTCGGACATGATCCTGGGGCAACTGCATGACAAGGGGGTGTTAAACGGTGAGGAGTACCGGATGGCGCTTGCCGAGGTGCCCAACATCAGCGGCATGCAGAGAAAGGTGGACCAGAGCCTGTCGGCCAGGGTGCAGCGCTTCTTCAAGAATGTGTTCAAGTTTTTTCCGTGAGCCCCATCACCACCCTGTCCCTTGAAGGTAATGCCGTTAAGATAAGGCCATGGCGTTGTTTGGTCCCCCCTGTGGAACAGGGGGGAAGGCTCGCGTAGCGAGACAGGGGGGTCTTGAGCCCGGGCAAAACACCCCCCTGCCTCTCTAACGTTCGGCTTCCCCCCTATTCCATAGGGGGGACAAGGC
>Ga0209123_1001201_pt1 | contig 26800 bp, 21 predicted proteins | sample BarGraIncu00431A_FD_184500 | JGI IMG/M metagenome (GOLD analysis project Ga0209123, IMG submission 184500) | Arctic peat soil microbial communities from Barrow, Alaska, USA - Barrow Graham LP Incubations 004-31A (SPAdes) (version 2) | ecosystem: Environmental > Terrestrial > Soil > Wetlands >...
GCTGTGATTGCGCCGCGCCACTCTCTTCGTTTCCATAGTGTCCACTTCCTTGTATCGTGGACACTATGTTTACCCGCTTGGGGGCAGGAATCAATATGACATGGCTAGACGCTTACGTACTTCCGCTTGGTGAAGTAAATGGACGCCGTGGTTTGGCCAACTGACACATGCGTTCGGGGCAATGCAGACACCAAGACAGGAGCAACACCTGCCTCATGCAAAAGCCGATGCATGCGAGGCGGAAACTCTTGGGGACACTGGCAGGTCAGCGTACTATTTCAGCCAAAGCGGCCATCAACCGCGCCTCGTCATAGGCTAGGCTATCCAGCTTCTCGGCTATGCGCTCGCCCATGCGCAGCCAGGCGGAAAGCTACAAAAGCGTACTTGTAAGCTCATCCCCCCGGAGGAGCGGTCTTGTACGAAGCTACATTGATCGCGGAGGCCGCTGGAGCCGTTATCGGATCGTTTGCAGATCTGAAAATGGCCTTCGTCATCCAACATGCATTGACTAACGCACGTCACCAACTGTCGTACCCCTTCATTGAAGCCACCGTTTCCTCTCCCTCAAAATTGGCATGAACGGTGATCCCTGAGATCTTGAAGACGTCAGTTTCAAATCCTTTGGCGTTGACCGCAAGCTGCCGATCGAAGTGAAGGCTGAGCCCCGCCCCGCCATTGTGGGAAATCTCGATGGAACTGTCGGTTACGGTGATCGGACTGGGCAGTACGCTACTTAACGTTTCGACCCACGTCCGCGCGATATAGAGACGGTTGGGATGAATCGCTGCTTTTGAACCAAGCGCCTCAATCGTGTAGGCTGCAGCGAATGCGGTGTTCATTTGAAACTCAGGGGGGTAGTAGACGAACTGCTGACCGAGAAGAGCGCGGCCGTATGCCGACGGATCCCCCGAGTGATACAAAATAGACTCGCCGGAGATCGACTTCGGGCTGTATTGGCATCTTTCGCCCCCAGCCAGCACTGTTCTGAGTCCCAAGCCCAATCTGGCCAAGTTCCCCATCAATTGAAAATGGGCGATGAACAGGTCTCGAACATAAAACAGTAGGAGCGCAGGTTCTACATGGGCCGGACTTGAGAGGTCGATCGTTCTGGCGATTCCATCATTGATAACGAGAACCCGTTCCGTTGGACGCGGCGGCACGTCGGCAATGAAAGGGTGACCCAATTGTTCATAGGCGCGTGACAGCGCCTCGAAGAAACCATTGTCCCTCAGGGCTTTTAGGTTCCAGTTGGATTTTTCCAGCAGTCTTCCATAGCCGCAAATATCGGACCAGGCGGAGACGCAAGGGATGATGTTCAGATCCTTGTCGGTAACCTTCCTTCTCCAGGCTTCTCTCTCACGGTGTTCCGAGGAATCGAATGGGGTGTGATGCGATACGTTAGCTTTGGGATTCATGGTGCGTTCGTGACGGTTGCGTTCTGTTGCCAATTGATCTTTATCGGTCTTGGATGCATACATCTAAGCCGGGGTGGCTACACTGTTGCGCTCATACGTTGCGTAGGCAAATTGGTCCGACGAGCGCATCGCGCTTGGCGCGGAATGGCCCAACCATTTTCAACGCCTCGTCCGCTATCTCCTCTACCTTCCATCACCAGCCACGACGCGCAGTAGTCGTCCGAATGGCGCTTCCAAAGCTCTGCAGCGGTGCCGGGGCTCAAGCGGTAGCCCTGCGACAAGGCCGCGCGAACGAGTTGCGCCACATTGTCCGGGTATTCGACTCGCGGGTTGAAACCGTCTTCGTCAGTGTGCTGGGGGGCGGGGACCGGGTGCTGCATGATGAATTGAGGAATACCCTATCAACGCTTGATTAAACTTGATTTTTGAGGTTTTGCAGCGATAATCCACGGGTTATGCAAAAAGTTATCCACAGCGACAACGTCAAATATGCCATCCAAGCGCTGGGTTGGACCCAGAAGGACTTGGCGGCCAAGCTGGGTGTGACGGGCCAAGCCGTCACTAACTGGATGAAGGGTACGGACTTTCCCCGGCCCGACAAGCTCCTCAAGCTTGCAACCACCTTGAAATTGGGGTTCGCCGACTTGGTGCAAGTGCCCCAGGCTGAACAGCCGGTGGTGGCGTTCCGCAAAAAGGCTGGCGCAAAAACAACCGATGCGCATGTATCCAAAGCCATGGCAATGGGTGCCCTGCTCAAGGGGCTGGTTCCATTTTTGCCGCCGTTACCACAGTTGCGCCGCCAATTGCCGGGCCCTAGTACCAATTACGCAGCCCTACAGGCCCTCGTTACGCAGGTGCGTGCAACTTTGGGGCTAACGCAGGGCGCAGTGCTGCAGTACGAACGCCTAATTGGTGAGTTTGTGGAGAACGGTGCCGTTGTTGTGCCTGTGATGTGGGGCACCCAGCAAAACCATAAGAACGCGCTGCATATCTTGCTGCCCCAAGAGCGCGTGACCTTCATCTTGTTGAACTTGGATACCTACCTTGAGGACTTCAAGTTCTGGATGGCGCATGAGTTAGCGCATGTGTTTACCCCGGATTTGGCGGGCAAAGAAGAGGGGGAAGACTTTGCCGATGCGTTTGCCGGCGCATTGCTGTTCCCCATGGAATTGGCACGTACAGTGTACGAAAAGGTGTCTGGGGGCAACAAGACACACGAATCCAAGGTGTTGCAGGCATTTGCCGCTGAACATGGCATTTCCCTTTTCAGTGTTTTCAGTGAGACCAACCGGTTTGCGCAGGCCAATAGCCTGTCGCCCTTGAAGCACGATGCCAAAGAGGTACATGCCATTCGGAACGCGCAGCGCGGCAAACTGGTGAGTGAATTGCTGTTTGCGCCATTGCCACCCGAGCCATCGGTGTATGTAGCAGCGGCTGAGAAGCAGTTCAAGAGCCCTTTCTTTCGAGCGCTGCAACGCATGGTCAAAGAGCAGCAAACTGGCCCTGGATACATTCAGCAGGTGATGGACATTCCTATGCAGGATGCTGCGGCACTGCATAAGGAATTGGCCCGGTGACTACCCAGGTCCTGCTGGACACCAACACTTACCTGCGGCTGGCAAAACGCATACGCCCGGCAGTAGGGCGTGTGTTCGGGCAGGTGCCGTATGTGCTGGTCATTCTTAAACAGGTGGAGGATGAGGTGCACCGCAGTGCGCGATTGCAGTATCTGAACCCGTGGTTTGATGAATCGGAGTTTGCCGCCGAGCGAAAGGCAAAACAAACCCGCCTAAGCGATGCAGAAAAACAGGAAATACAGCTGGTTCAAGATGTGCTGCAGGGCACGGTTCAGCTTGATATTGCCAAATACACCACCGGTCGTTCACCTCCTGGTGCCACGGACTGCTGGCTCTTGGCATACGCGCAAGTGAAGGGCGCGATTGTGGCGACGGATGATTTGGGAATGCATACCTTGGCAACCGATTTCGATCTCAAGGTTTGGCATGGATTTGAGTTGCTTGCCAAGTTGAAGTCGGCCAAAGTTGTGGATAACGATCTCGTGCGCGAAATATTCGATGCACTCGAACGCAACAACGACATGACCGACACTTGGCGTAACGCCAAGCATAGAGAATTTGTAAGAATATTTGGCGTGATACCGGACCATGGTTAGTCACTTGACAATGGGCGGTCGCGCGCGGCATCTCATTGGCGCCGCTCAGATTGAAGCGACCATGCAGAAAGTGATTTCCATGGATTTACAGAATCACTTGGAGTGGATTGCAAAATCATGAAGATCGCACGGCTGGAACACCTCCGAAGGAGGCGGCGTGAGTACACCCAGCAATCGAATCCTTGGCGATTGTCTTATGGTGGGCTGCACATCCCTCATTCTTACAAGAACGTGAAACCCGAAAGCTTGTCGCACTGGGATGACGTAGGTTTCATCCTGAACGGGCGACGAATCATCGTCAGGTGCCGGCACCCACGGCACGTCTATTTTGATGCCATTGACGAAAAAGCATGGCAGGAAGCTGGTCCCAGTCCACGAGATAACTGGCTGACCGGATCCCGGGTCAACGGATAATATGAATCCCGCAATAGCAAAAAGTTGATCAGGATGAACGCAAGCAGCAAGCCAACCGTATTCATCGCTTCCTCAATCGAGGGTTTACGAATTGCCGACGCGATCAACGCTAATCTGGAGCACGAAGCTCATTGCACTATTTGGCGCGCGGGGACTTTTAAGCTCAGCTCACAGTCTGTCGATGACCTCGTTAAGAAGTCATCAACAAGTGATTTCGCGATATTTGTGTTCACCCCGGACGATGTGGCGACTATCCGTGAGCATGAAGCGGCAATCGCTCGAGATAACGTAGTCTTTGAAATGGGTCTATTCATCGGCGGCATTGGTAAGGATCGTTGCTACATAGTCAAACCGCGCGGCGTTAACATGCACTTGCCCTCCGATTTGCTCGGCATGAATCCTGCCGACTATGCTGCGGATCGGCCCGATGGAGACGTGGAGTCTGCTCTAAACTATGCGTGCAAGTTAATCAAGGATCGAATCCGGGAGCTCGGAGCCATCGACCGCTCGCTGTTTGCAAAAGCATTGAATTCATCTAGGCACGTGGCCAACCCACCGGATTACAAATTGGAAGACTTCGACCTGATGTTTTTGGCTGAATGCGTGAAAAGCCAAGTCAGTAGCCCCGTTGGACGATCATTCGATGAGATTAGCCGAGCTGTGAGCACGATTCCAGATCACGCGTTGGCAATTAGTGCAATTAAGCTGGACCGACTGGGCTACGTGACTAAAACAATAGAGCAAAACTACAACGGCGACTATACGTATTTTGCTTACGCTGCCACCGACGATGGTCTCGACGCGTTCTTGAAGCATGAATCACGCGTAACCCAGATCCATAGCCGTCCACCTCCAGTACAGCGGCGATCGGCGAAAAAATCATCAGGGGGTTTTGAGGATATGGACGATGACATCCCGTTCTAAATCCGAACTAGTCAACAGAGACAAATGATTGTCAGGAACAAAGCACTAGCCGTGGCATTCCATCCGCCTCTTCGCAGAGTCTGGGGGCGGCGTCGAAGTGCCCTTTGCATACCTAGCGAACAGCGATGCGCCTGACTGGAGGCGTTTCCAGGTGCTAAGCGACTTTGCTCCAAACAGTGAACAACTTGGAAATGGGGCGCTTCATGGGATCCAGCGCATCAGCTTCAGCCAAAGCCACTTCTGCCCAAGCCAGGTAGTTCTGTTTTCCCTCTCCCAAGCAATCCGGATGATTGGCCATTTGCTCGACAAGCTGGCGAATGTCCTTTGCGTGTCGCAAGTTCTCGGCCACATCACCGATTTCTTTACGGATCGCTTCCTTGCGCGCCTGAATAGCAGCAAGACGCCGTTCCTCTTCCTTGCGCCTTCTTTCATCGATCTCCTTCAAGAGATGTTCGCGTCGTTCGAGCTTGCGTTCGTAGACAGACTGGTCTGAAGAGCGCATTTGTTTCTCAGCAAGTTCAAGAATTGTCTTTATGATCGCTTCAAGCCGTCGCTCGATCTTCTCGTCAGCATCATCGGCAAATTCGACACACTTTTCCCCAGCTCCGATTCGAAGCGTTGTTACGGCGGCTCGCGGCAGTGCGTTGCTGTTCTTGGGGTTTTCTGGCTCTAGGAACTGGAGTTGTAAGCGTGAATCGCCAACGCCAATACTGGCAACCAAATGGTGAATGTGCCCGTGCCCCTGAATCCATGAGTCTCCCTCGCGAACTTCGCAGTCCGCATGAAGAGGATCCAGAATCAGGAAAATACTGCTGAAAATCCTCAGCTGTCGCTGAAATCTTGGCTGCGAATACAGTGGCGCGTCAAAAGACCAACCTCGCTCTTTGTATTTTTCCGCCCGATTGAACTCGGCCCTCAAGACGCGTCGCAGCCCACGGTGAGGTGCTGATAGGTCCCGCTTGGCGCGGTAAGGCCCAACCAGTTTTAACGCCGCATCGACTATCTCTTGTATGGTTTCAGCATAGGCCGGAGGTGCAATTTCACTCTTAAGGTCGATGGGCTCGTTCCAGCGCTCGTAATAGGACAGCTGGCGCAACTCCACCAGTTCGCGTTGCCCAGGCAGACGCATGGGCAGTGGCGTAATCCTCGTGCGACCTCCAGCAGCCCTTTTTGCCCAATAGCCGGGTGGTGGCGCCGGGATGTGCTCTCTCACGCAGAGTTTGCCAATGGCTACATCCGAAATTCCCCAAATAGGTGCCAGTTTGGATCGGGGCTCTGTCCAAACGAGTCTATGCAACTCTGTGCGCGTGATGGACTTGGGTTTCATGGTGGCTCAATGCGGTTGCTGAGAATTCCTTGCTTGCTGGGCAACCACATTTTGACGAACATCCGTCTGCGGGAACAGCTTGTCAAGAGAACTGGTTCGCTGATAAATAACCTGACGGCAGACACCAAGCAAGGGAGATACGACCGGATGAATGTTGATCTCTGCAAGGCGGGATTGCAGGCTGCGTGAGCTGGTCCTGTAAATTCTGGCCAAGTCCCGGGCGAAGACATACCGTGCACGGAAGGCATCTAGATCCTCGCGAGTGACCATGGCAGCCTCCCTGCGACCAATGACCTCGGTCTTGGTTGCAAGCAGCCCTTGGCGAACCAGGAAATATGCAACCTCCTGTTTGACATCCAGTACTTCAGCCACTTGGGGAATGGTCCACTTGTTCTGATGCTTGCTTCTTCCTCGGTCTACCAGCTGCCTGGCGTGTGCCTCATTGAGAACCAATCGGCTGACACTCCCGTCGAGGCTCAATCGTCCTATGGGCTGTAGCACTCCGTTGCGTAAATTCACAAGCAGGCTTGCGATTTCTTCCTCGGAACAGCACCAGAAACGCAGAATGTGGTCCATGCTGACCTGACCGTCAGCTACCTTGGATATGGCAGGCACATTACAGGTAAGTATGAAGGCTTCGACATCTGCTCGCGAAATTGCCCAGCGGTTTGCATCACCTTCAACTTTTCTAGCGTTAGGAAAAAGCAGAGTTAGCGCAGAGCGCAGTCTTGCCCTGGTCAGTCCCAACATCCCACTGCAGGTAGACAGGTCAAGCTCGTCATTCAAGGCAGGGCGCATCGACAGCAGGGAGTCACGATGCACCACCAGAAAGCGACGGCCTTTCGCGGTAAGTCGCTCCTCGCCGATCACCGCACCGGTACGCACAAGCTCGGTGAGCCGACTCAACGAAACTTGAAGCTGCCGCCGCGCATGGCTGGCTGGAAGCCACGTGGCGCGCTCCAGCATAGCCTCATGCAAACGCTTGTGGCGCTTTGCAATCGGACCTTGCCAGTGCTCTGCGATGAAGTCCTCGAAAGCAGTGCGCAACGATGCAAATTCAGGGTCATTAAAGCGTCGGTAGAGTAAGACGTAGAAGAACCCGAACCGAGCCGAAAATCGTTGACCAACTGCCCCGGAGGTCTGGACCAGCATGGCATGCAATACGCGCTCAAAGTTCGTCGGCCATTGGTTGAATATCTCGGCTGCTATGCTGGTGACCTGCCAAGACACATCCATGGCTCCAAGGTTTTGAACCTTCTGAGGCAAGCGGCCTACCTGACTTTGGCTGTAAGTGCCAAGAAACCGAATCAGCCGCGTTGTCTGCTCAAAATTCAGGCCCTTCAGAGGCAACAACGCAGAAGAAACATTCTGGTCAATGAACTTTCGCTGCAGGTCACATGCAAGCGAAAGACTAGACGCGGGCGCTTCGCATGCGTTGCTGTTTGCGTATAGGTGGCCACAGTCACACTGCATAAGGCTCTGTCGCCGCCATGTGATGGCTGATCCACAGCGATCACAATGGTCAATGAGCCAACATCCGTGAGTGGCGCATACGTCGAAGAAAAGTAGCTCCCACTCAACGCGCCAATACCCACCTTCGCGCAGACAAATTGGACAGCATCTGCAATTGCCTAAATTCCAGATCGGCTGGCGGGTATCCCATTGCTGGGTAATGTAGGTAGCGTAAGCAACTAGTGAATGTGACGAAGACTCATCTGGCAAACACCGGTAGGCCTTTAGCATCGGAACCGAGAAGTAAACCCCTATGGCCTTGAGCGTCGAAGCATCCAGTCCATTTGCATTTGCAAGGCGCAGGCGAAAACCTTGTACGCCCTCACCTTCAATTAGTTGAGGGTGCGACAGCAGCCGGCTCATATTGCCCATCGGACAAGTAGGACTGCTTCCAAGTGCCCATTGGACTGAAAGCTATACCTGGCTATTGCAGTGTATCTGTGACTGGCGATATTCATTGCGACTCTCTGGTTTATGTGGCGTCCTTTTTAGGTCAACTATCAGCCTAATAAAAGTCGTTTATCTCTCCCAAAACTTAATTATCTGAATCGCCTGTGACGTGCTACCGCAAGACGTCTTCGGAGTGCCAATGGATGAATTGAATTGATATATTCAATCTCGGACTGATCCGCAGTCTTCCTCCATTTTTGATGCGCCTCGTACCAAGCCGGCAGAAGGACATCTTGCACATAATAAAACTTATGATAAAGATTTCTCAAATTAAATATATCCATTAGAAGAATCTCGCGACTTTCCGCGCCTTGACACATTAGATAGGCACGATCGGACATCTCCATAGACTGCAATTCATTACCCAGTGCGCGAAAAAGTACAGATTCAATCCCTAGACGTCCACGACGGATAAGTCGCAAGGCATAGTCCGCCAGAAACTCGCTCCTTCGCAATGCACTTGTGAATTTGATTGCAAAGTCAACTTGAGGGGCAAGGTGGAACGAAATAACTGCGATCGAGGCAAAACTATGGTCAATAGTCAGGGGCAATAGTTGTTGCATGGTTGAATTTGGTGACTCAACTTTATCTGTGGCTGTTGAAAAAAGGCGGTTCTCTAAGATATTGTCAAGGGAGCCGCGACTGGGACCTACAGGTACCGTACCTATGTCACGCAGCGGTGCTCCACACACGCATTCCATTAAGCTTCCGCCAGTCCAATAGAACGTGTCGTGACAGCTGCTGCAGCAGTCAACTAGGTAGCACCCATGTACCAAGCAACTTTCAATTACTTTAATTTCCCATATTCCCTGCATGTATCCATTCTCTGCAAGACAACGAGGGCAAATTCGCTTGTGGTTTTCCCAGATCCAAGGGGGGGGTAGTGCGTATCCCAAGTCATATTTACAGGTCAAATCTCTAAGATTCCCCCCCTTTATGAAGATACCTTCACAATAAACCTCCAACTTATTCCCTGTCGCTGCTGCTAAGTCATGTAAGTTCGCACAAGCTTTGCGAAGGTTGCCCAAACGCGGCCTAAATAACCCTACAGTGTTTTCATAATCAACTCGCAAGGCGTATCCCCGAATGCCTTCACCGCTCCTTGGCGTTGGGCGCCTTATTAGCAAGGTGCCAATTTTTTTTTTGGTTGCTGTAATTGTTTGCATTTTTAATGAATCGATAGGTGTGCGAATTCGATGCGTCCGCATCGCCGAGGCTGCCTGAAGCGGTGCGGGTTCTTTGAAAATTAGCGCTTGGCTTTCTTGCGGATGTTGACCTGAGCCAGGCCAACCTTTTCGAAAGGTTCGCCTGGCTGGTCTAGTGGACGCTTGCCTTGAAAAACCTCTGTGAAGGGGTCAAGTTCATCAGGACACAGAGCCCAAATGGAATACTTGAATGCCTGTGAAAACATGGTGAGCGTGAGGGTCGTGGCGCGCGTTCGTCGAGCGATATCACAGACCTCTTCGAGGATGCTGATGACGTAGTCAATGAGGCCGTAGGTCGCCACAAACATGCGCCGAGCAAACGGGTCATCGTGTATGCAGATTCCGCCTATAGGAATCTCTGACTGAAGACTCTGCAAAACTCCACGGAATTCCAATTGCTTTGCTTGAGTCAGGTACGAGAAACCGAGCATATGGTGTCGTGCTGAAAAGCGCCGTGCTAACTGAGGATTAAACGCTACAGTCTGTTCACAGATCGGTAGCCCTGAAAGCACCACACCAACGCGGGTAACGTTAAACAAGTTCTTGAGCCAGTCAGTCACGTCGCGAGTTGCCCCCCGACGATTGACTTCAGCGAAATGCTGGAATTCGTCAATCAGCAACAATTCAACCTCACAATCAATGAAGAACTTGTAGATGCGCCTGGTTTTCTCTTCGGACGTACCCTTGCAACTTGCAGGATCACCCATCGCACTCAATATCGCCTCAGCCAGATTTTTGACTGTAGGACCAGACGGGGTCTGCACGTAGAGGACTGGAATTTTCTTCCCTTCAACATCGTCGAAGGCGGGGAAATGCGATTCGTAATAACTAAGCGCACTCGACTTTCCACTGCCGGTTGGACCTGCGATTAGCAGCCCCCCGCCGTAGTCATTGAATCGCGCTTTGCGATGGACACTTGCGATTTTTTGTATGGCACCCGCGAATATTTCGAAGTCAATTCGCAGAGGTCTGAGTGAGAACGTTTTGAATTTCTCATCGTTTGCCGGTAGGCTAGGATGTAATTCGGAGGAATATTGTTCGAGTTGACCAATGCTCTGTTCAATTTTGAAAGAACGTGTTTGATTTTGTTCAGGCTGCATGATTTTTGTGATGGTTTGAAGGGGGTGGGACCCGGTTGATGCCGAAGACTGGAAGGTATTGGCCTTCCATGGAGTCAGCGAATTCGGGGGCAAAATTTGGGATATCTGGGCGAGGAGACATCGCAGTCGCCAATGGACTGAAATCTTCGGCTGCTTTGTCACTATTGATGCCTCTGGAGATGGCGGATTTTTTTCGCTCCGCCATCTTCTTGGACGTAGTGGCTTGCGTAACAAGGTCTTCGATGCGCTTGCGCGCATCAATGAGATTGGCGTCCTTCCAGTCCGCGCCGTAGGTCTTCTCAGCCCAACGTCGAGTGACCAAATGCAATTGCCTTGATAGACCATTTGCATATTCGGCGTACTTCGCAGCGGCCTCGACCCTTATGTATTCAGACCGTTCTTCGTCATAGACTTGGATGTACCCAACATCGTCTTCAAAGTATTTGAATTGCACGCCTTTTCTGCGGCCAATCCTTTGGCTGAGGTATTGCAGGTCGGAATTGTTGTAATGGATAGTGTCGTAAAGAATTCCTTCATGGGTAATCTTTTGCCGTACTGCTGGGATGCCAACCAGCACGTCAAGCTTCTCGGGATGCGCTGGAAACTCTATGGAAACGAAGCCAAGTTGGCGGTCCCACCGCACTTGCGGCGTTTCGCCCGTGCTGCGATGCCGACGTTGGTGGTAGATATCCACGATCCACATGGCGATTGCCTGTGTGGTCTGGGCGAGCGTGAACACCGCCTTCTGCTCTGACGGGTAGTCACCTCGCTCCTTGATGTTTGAGAACGTGGTTCCAGGCAATTGATGGATCAGACCGGTGTTGAGCGTGCCAAACATCCGTTCGATCGCGCCTTTGAAATAGGGCTCACCAGTCGGGCAGAAGCTCACGCGGGTACCCATCTCGTAACAGATAAGTGCTACCGCGTTCGAGTGCAGATCCATGCCATTGTCAAATACCACCTCCATCGGAATTCCGAACATTGGCCAGGTATTCTTGATCCCTCCGAGCTGCTTGATCCAGTCCGCTTTTGGCAAGACGCATCGCTTAAGGCACTGCATGACCGAGTACGAAGAAGGGGCATGAAACGCCAGATAGAAGCCTAAGATTGCGCGGCTGTATCGGTCAATCGCAAGAGTCAGCCACGGTCGCCCTAAGGAGAGACCGGTGAGCTCGTCTATTACGATCAGATCCAACGGTGTGTGATCAATTTCTACACGCTCAAGGATGTAGCTGACGTCCACGGTCTCTGTGACCGAGCGATATTTCAGCTTGGCCGCCTTCTTACCCTCGCGCGCCTGCATCTTGAGTGAGACATGCAGCTCATCCAGCCATCGGTAAATGGTTGAACGACCGGGAAGTTTGACGTGCTGTTTCGATGGCACCTTGTTGTTGTGCGAGTTGATGTCGTCCGCGATTTGCTGCAGTAAAACCGTTCCCGGATTTTTCTGCGGCGTAAGGGAGACTTTTTCAACAGCCTTTTCAAAAAAGGCATACGCCAACTCGGATAGCTTCCGTCCGGACCGATGCCGACGATCAATTATCTTGGTCGGGTCTTTCGATTGACCCAGGCGCCGCACCCATCGCATTACGGTACTTGGGTGTGGAGGATGTTCATCACCAAATTTTTTGGCGGTCTCCTTGATGACAGGTCTTAGCTTCTCTACTGTCATCTGGGTTCCAGATGCAGCGATTTCCGTCAAATAATGCGCCCTGCGTACCACACTTTTCTTCCTAGCCTCTGGCAATGAATGGATATCCGCCGGCGCAGCCATATAGATGACATCGTGAATTTCCTCAAGGCAGTCATCTTCAATGCGCCATTTGCCGAATTGCCATAGGGACAGCGCTTCGTCCTTGGTGTGCTCCTGCATGACGCCCATATTGCTTTGAAACCGCAGCTTCTTGGTGGCCGTTTCCTGTAGCAGGGTCCACTGGAACTCGCCGTCATGAAAACGCAGCCCCTTCTTAAACCTGAAACGCTGCATGTCGCACCTCCGTAGATACGAACTGCAAGCGAGTTTCTGTTGTTAATGGCTGCGTTAAGTCATGTGACAGACACCCCCGACTGATCAGGCGCAGAACGGCTTGCGCTGGGATAACGCCAACGGCATCGCCGTAGGTGAGGTTTTTGATTTCACTCATAGCCTGGACTTTGTCCGCAAAGTCGAACTCTCTTGGTAGGGCACGCGCGTGATATGTTTGAAGCTTCAGGTGGCGTTGCAGTCCCTTCTTGCGGATTTCAAGCTCGGTCAAAACGGTGAAGCGTTTACCTGTGCTTTCAAAGTGTTTGGCTATTTGATTCAGCCGACGCTGAAGCTTGGCACTGCGTAGACTTTTGCTCAGCTTTACCTCAACGACTTCCACGGAAAGGTCTATGAGCGTCAGGCCAAAATCGGGGGTGTACTGGAAGTTTTCGCCGTCGATGTAGACCGTTTCGGTCCAAGGTTGCGGTACAAATTTGCGGACCTCGGACGAGTGGTCGAAGATGCCCACGGCGTCGCCCTCCAGCATTGACTCGCACGGGATCATCCCCCCCATCTTGAGCGATGGAACGTAGCAACACATGCTTTTGTGACGTCGTGTCACGACACGTCTGACAGGTACCAATGAAATATCTGCACATAGAGGAAATCTCATTTGCGCGCCTCCAGGCTGCCGCTACCGGCGATGCTCGACTTCAATTGCGATTCAAATGGAAACAATTTCTGGGATGGACGCCGGGCAGGGGCACCCCTGCCGGTTCGGGCAATTAATTCTCGGACTTGCATGTCAAATATCTCTCTTCTGGATTTCGCCAGGCAAGGGATCCCCCTAGCCAGAGCGCTATTGAGTTGTAAATTTGGAATAACCAGCTTTTGTTGGGCGTAGGAACACCCATCGCACGACGTAAATCGAACGATCAGAGGCGAAAAATCATGGGAGAGAGAATTGACCTGTCTGTCGCGTTGAGCGATACTGCAGTTGCATGTGACAGTAAGGCCGCGCAAGCGGCCGCTAAGACGAGACAACTCTCCGGGGTTGTTTCGTTTTTTTACATAGGCATTTCCTTTTTGTCGCGGCGTCGCAATCGAGTTGCCTGGACGCGGGGGCGCTCAGCGACCTGTTCCTCAACTTTGAGCATGGAGTGCATGGCATCCACCACAGCCGGGTGCAGACGCTCAATCTTTTCCCACAGGTCGTTGCAGAAACGGTAAGTTGCCGTTGAGACGTCTGGCGGCAGGGAAAAACGCTTGTTGGATGCCTTTAGAGCTTCTTCGAGCATCAAGCGGTCGGCATGGCCCAATTTTAATTCCGCGACCAAACTGGTCAAAAACTCCTTGCTTGGATTTTTGATGCCCAGTTCGACTGCAGATATGTAGCGCTGCTCATAGCCAATTCGCCGAGCCAGATCCAGTTGCGTGATTCCAACACGCAGTCTTAGATCGCGAATGTAGATCGACAACGGGCTCATTTTTGAGGCTGATTTTCAGGAGGTTGGAACGTCTTGAAAATTGTACACCCCCTTGCGCAAGCCTGAAAAAGCTAAGTTGTTGATTTTAACGGTAAAAATGTCATGTTGCAAAGATCATATTGCTAGTCTCAACTAGCCTTAAGACTGCAATTCGGGCCTGTTTGAAGTGGTAGCTGGGATCTGCCGTCCGAGTTCTTTTCGTGGCAATTCCTTGCCTTCCCTTGCCCAGCATTCAGTTTTCAAAAAGATCCGAAAAATTTCTGTGCCAGATGGGAAGAGATACTTCTTTGTTCGTCCAGCCTATCAACAGGCCTCTTGCATGTGGATACTCCATAATCAGCAGGATTCGAAAGTGGTCATCAAGTCATGACCAGCACCAAGGGAGATTCGGTCAGCATGTCGGTTCATTTGATAACGTTAAACGAGCTAGAAAATCACCTCTGGGAGTCCTCCAACATCCTGCGCGGCCCTGTCGATGCCGCAGATTTCAAGACTTTCATCTTTCCGCTGTTATTTTTCAAGCGGATCTGCGATGTTTGGGACGAGGAATACCAGGAAATCGTCGACGAAACCGGCGACGAGCAGCTGGCCTGGTTCACGGAGTCCCATCGCTTCCAGATCCCTGAAAACTGCCACTGGAATGACGTGCGAGCCAAGGCCAGCAACGTTGGAGCGGCCTTGCAACACGCGATGCGTGAGATCGAAAAGGTCAATCCAGAGTCGCTGTACGGTGTTTTTGGCGATGCCCAATGGTCAAACAAGGACAGGCTGTCTGATCCCCTGCTCAAAGACCTGATTGAGCACTTTTCCAAGCTGCCATTCGGCAATCAGAATGTTGATTCAGACCTGCTTGGTGATGCCTACGAATACCTGATCAAGAAATTTGCTGATGCCACCAATAAGAAGGCGGGCGAGTTTTACACGCCGCGCAGTGTGGTGCGGCTGATGATCGAGATGCTCGACCCGCGTGAGGGCGAGACTATTTACGACCCGGCCTGCGGCACCGGCGGCATGCTGCTCGCTGCCGTTCAGCACGTGAAAGACACCCATGGCGATGTCAAGCGACTGTGGGGCAAACTCTTTGGCCAGGAGAAAAACCTTACCACTTCGTCCATTGCGCGGATGAACTTGTTCCTGCACGGCATCGAGGACTTTCAGATCGTGCGCGGCGACACCCTGCGCAACCCGGCGTTTTTTGATGGCGACCGCCTGGCCAATTTCGACTGCGTTATCGCCAACCCGCCGTTTTCACTGGAAAAGTGGGGTGAAGAGCAATGGGTCAATGATCCGTTCGGCCGCAACTTCGCTGGTCTACCACCCTCCAGTTCCGGCGACTTTGCCTGGGTGCAGCACATGGTCAAGTCGATGGCCGAAGTAAAAGGGCGCATGGCGGTCGTGCTACCGCAGGGGGCGCTGTTCCGCAAAGGTGCGGAAGGCGCGATACGCCAGAAACTGCTGGAGATGGATTTGGTCGAAGCCGTCATCGGCCTGGCACCCAACCTCTTCTATGGCACCGGGCTAGCGGCCTGCATCTTGGTGCTGCGCAAGAAGAAGCCGGTGAAACGGCGCAACAAGATCATGATTGCCGATGCATCCCGCCTGTTTCGGCGTGGCCGCGCGCAAAATTACCTAGAGCCTGAACAGGCGCTGGAAATACAGCACTGGTTCGAGAAATTCGAAGATGTGCCGGACGCCGTACGCATCGTCAGCCTGGATGCAGTCAAGGCCGAAGACTGGACGCTCAACATTTCGCGCTACGTGCTGCCTCCCTTGCAGGAGGACATTCCGCCCCTGCCCGATGCCATTGCGGCTTTCAAGGACGCACTCACCCGCTGCCGAGAGGCCGAGACACGGCTGGCCACGGTGATGGAAGAAGGAGGATGGCTGCAATGAGCACACGCATCACCCAACAAGAACTCGAAAGCTACCTCTGGGGTGCCGCCGTGCTGCTGCGCGGCCTGATTGACGCTGGCGATTACAAGCAGTTCATTTTCCCTCTGCTGTTCTACAAACGTGTTGCCGATGTCTGGGAAGAGGAGTACCAAGCGACCGTCTCTGACACCGACGGTGACTTGTCCTATGCCAAGTTCTCAGAAAACCACCGCTTTCAGATCCCGGACGGTGCGCATTGGAACGATGTGCGCCAAACCCCGAAGAACGTGGGTGCTGCCATTCAGCGTGCCATGCGCGCAATCGAATCAGCCAACCCCGACATGCTGGATGGCATCTTTGGCGATGCACCTTGGACCAACCGTGAGCGCCTGCCTGACGAGACACTGAAGAACCTGATCGAACATTTCTCGACTCAGACACTGTCCGTTGCCAGCGTGCCCGAGGATGAACTGGGCAACGCCTACGAATATCTGATCAAGAAGTTTGCCGATGATTCAGGCCACACGGCGGCTGAGTTTTACACCAACCGCACCGTCGTCCACCTGATGACGCAACTGCTGAGCCCCCAGCCCGGCGAATCGATATACGACCCTACCTGTGGCACCGGCGGCATGTTGATATCTGCGCTGGACGAGGTCAAGCGCTCCGGCGGTGAGTACCGCACGCTCAGGCTCTATGGGCAAGAGCGCAACCTGATCACCACCAGCATTGCGCGCATGAACCTGTTTCTGCATGGCGTGGAAGACTTCGCCATCATCCGTGGCGACACGCTGGCTGACCCCCGGCACATTGAAGGTGACCGCCTTCGGCAGTTCGATGTCATCCTGGCCAACCCGCCGTATTCCATCAAACAGTGGGATCGCGAGGCATGGACGCAAGACAAATGGCGGCGCAACGTCTTCGGCACACCGCCACAAGGCCGAGCTGACTATGCGTTTCAACAGCACATTCTGGCCAGCCTGACCGCCAAGGGGCGATGCGCAGTGCTCTGGCCACATGGGGTGTTGTTCCGTAATGAAGAACAGGCCATGCGCGCCAAGATGATTGAGCAGGACTGGGTCGAGGCCGTCATTGGCTTGGGACCGAATCTGTTTTACAACTCCCCGATGGAGTCTTGCGTGGTCGTCTGCAACCGCAAAAAGGCCGCCAAGCGCAAAGGCAAGGTCATGTTCATTGACGCCGTGAATGATGTCACCCGTGAACGAGCGCAAAGCTTTTTGAAGCCGGAGCACCAGCAGCACATTCTGGACACCTTCAAGACCTTTGCCGATGTACCCGGCTTCGCCAAGGTGGCAACGCTGGCAGAAATCGATGCCAACGCTGGCAATCTTTCGATTCCGATGTACGTCAAACGCCTGGTGGCCGCTGCCAGCTTGGATAGCAACGGGCAACCGACTTCATTGCAATCGTCGTGGGCGCAATGGCAAACCGAAGGACGATCATTCTGGCTGCAAATGGATGCGCTAGTGGAAACGCTGGATGGTTTGGCCACGACTGAGGAAGCGTCATGAAACTCAAAACAATTCGACTATCAAACTTCCAGTCTTTTGGGCCAGTTCGAACTGAGCTCTCGCTAGAAGATATCACCTACCTGATCGGCCCAAACGGCTCGGGCAAGACGGCAGCATTGCAAGCGCTATGTCGGCTATTCGCCTTCGATCCGTCATTGCGCCGGATTCTTCGCTCAGACTTTCACGTTCCCTTCGACGAAGTGAATGCACCAGTTGAGCGGCAGCTTTGGATCGAGGCCGACTTTCTCTTTCCGGAACTAGCGGAAGATGAAGACAACGCAACTGTAGCTCCGCACTTTGGCCATATGCGGCTGGACGAGCCCGACGGGATTCCACGCGTACGTTATCGTCTTAGCGCCACCATGGGAGCTGATGGCGATATTGAAGAAACCTTGGTCTATGTACTGGATGTGAATCCAGATGGTTCTCCACTCAGCTCAGCGCAAGTTCCAAGAGCCGAGCGCAACCACATTCACGTTCACTACTTGCCGGCAAGGCGCGATCCTGCTGATCACATCGCCTATGGCGCGAATGCACTTCTTGGGCGCATGCTCCGCGCAGTGCAATGGGACACAGAACGCGACCTGGTCAAGAGGCTCACCGATCAGATCAGTGACAGCTTGGCAGCCAACCCGTCAGTCCATGCGCTCAGCGAGAGCCTGAAAACGGTATGGATCTCTCTGCACAAAGGCAATTTTTTTTCAGATCCCAAGATCACGTTTGTGGCCTCCGAGATTGAAGCCTTGCTCCGGCATATGTCAGTTTCATTCTCGCCTGGACACGATGAGCATCTCGTGGACTTTTCTCGGCTGAGCGACGGCCAGAAGTCGATGCTCTATCTGTCTCTCGTGCTGTCCTCTCAGGCAATCGGTCGCGCGGTCCTTGCCGGTGATGACGAGTCTTTTGACCCGGACAAGTTGCGGCCGCCGGTTTTCACGCTGGTTGCCGTCGAAGAACCCGAAAACAGTCTTTCCCCGCATTACTTGGGACGTATCGTCAGCGCCTTGAATACCATGGCGAAGAACGAGGATGCTCAAGCCCTCATTGCCACGCATGCTCCGTCCATGCTGAGACGTGTTGATCCTGAGCACATCCGCTATCTTCGACTTACAGAAGCGCGGCAATCACGAATCACGCGTATCCAGTTGCCCGAGGAGGCCGATGAAGCGCACAAGTTTGTGCGCGAGGCCGTACAGGCATTTCCTGAAATTTACTTCTCGCGCTTGGTCGTTTTGGGTGAAGGGGATAGTGAAGAAATCGTGCTACCACGCATTTTTCGGGCAAAAGGTGCGCCGGTCGATGAGTCAGCAGTCACGATAGCGCCACTGGGCGGCAGGCACGTAAACCATTTCTGGCGCCTGCTTTCTGCATTGCAGATCCCGTATTTAACGCTGCTTGATCTTGATGTAGCTAGGCATCAAGCTGGCTGGGGGCGCATCAAGAACGTCAATGATCAACTTGCAAAGTTTGAACCGACAAAAGTGTTGCCTGAAGATTGGGCGCTGCCAAAATGGAATGCCGATGACACCCCTGTTCGCACTCACCATTGTTTTGGTGACGAGAAGCTGAATATTTTTGCAGAGCTTGAAAAACGCGACGTATTCTTTTCATTCCCGCTGGATCTCGACTTTGCGTTGCTGCTCGCCTATCCAGATGCCTACAGCGTTGAGGAAGAAGTGCCCGACGAGCAAACGATCAACGCTGTTTTGGGCAAGAGCCACAACGATTCATCCCAATACAGTAAAGATGAACTAAAACTGTTCGGCACCTATCACCAACGCTTCAAGCTTGGCAGCAAACCGGCCGCACATATTGATGCGCTGGCTAAACTGAGCGATGCGGAATTGCTTGCACGTATGCCCAAACCGCTTGGACGACTGGCCGACGCCGTTATCGCCAAACTTTTGGAGTTGCCCGAGTGATTGCCGTCGATGCGTGGCGGCCTGCGGACAGCCTGACACTAGAACCCAACGCGTTGCGCGCGGCTACGGAGCATGAGCGCTGTCTCGCTCTGACTGCTGGGCCTGGCGCTGGCAAAACCGAGATGCTTGCACAGCGAGCAGACTTTCTGTTGCGTACCGGCACTTGCCGCTATCCAAAGCGGATTCTGGCGATCTCGTTCAAGGTCGATGCCAGCCAGAACCTGAAGGAGCGTGTTCAGCGTCGCTGCGGTTCCGACCTTGCCTCGCGTTTCGACAGTCACACATTCCATGCCTTTGCCAAGCGCCTCATTGACCGATTTAGGCCTCTGCTGACCGGTCAAGATGCTCTGGATGCCGGCTACAAGATCGGCGATAGCCGAATCGGCAGAGGGCAAATTACGTTTGCTGACCTTGTCCCGCTGGCAGTTCAGATTCTCAAAAAATCAGCTATAGCCAAAAACGCCGTCCGCCTAACCTACAGCGATGTCTTTTTGGATGAGTTCCAGGACTGCACCGATCAGCAATATGAGCTGGTAAAGATCGCTTTTCAAGGTACCGCCATTCGCCTCACGGCAGTCGGCGATACGAAACAAAAAATCATGGGATGGGCCGGTGCTTTGGATGGCATTTTCGAGACCTTCGCAACAGATTTTGCTGCGATACCGCTCAATATGTACCGCAACTTCCGCTCAAAGCCGCGCCTGTTACGTATGCAGAACGAGATTATCCGCTTGCTCGATCCAAAGTCCGTTATGCCCGATGATCAAATCGTTGGAGAGGAAGGTGAGGTTTTCGCTTGGGGCTTTGAGGATAGTCGGAAAGAGGCGGAATGTCTGGCGGATTTGATTGCCGGATGGGTCAAAGCAGAACAGGTGCCGCCTTCAGAAATTGCGGTCTTGGTATCCAAACAACTTGACCTGTATGCCGACCATCTCATGGCTGCGTTGGAAACGCGGAGCGTCCCCTTCCGCAACGAGCAGCAGATGCAGGACATCACGGCGGAACCCGCCGCGCGCTTGGTGGTGGACTACTTGTCCTGCCTCTTTGGCAAGCGAGAGCCCAAAGCTTGGGTGCGGCTGATGAACCAGTTAGTGCCATTTGCAGACGATGAGGTCCAATCTAATGCACGGAAGGATCTCGATCGCCTGATCAAGAAACAGAGAAAAGAGGCCGCAATCTCCGAATTGATTGTTGAGCCGTTTGCAGGGTGGTGGGAATCGGTACGGGTCTTTTTGAAACAAGTCGGCCGCGAAACCCTCGTCGCACTTTCGCCAGACTATGAATCGCAAGACAGACTCAAAGAAGTATTCAGGGACACCAAAGTGCGGATTGAAGAGTTGCTCAAGGTTGAAGCCGATATGCCCAAAGCTCTTGAACGTTTTTCAGACGATCAGGCCGTACGCATTCTGACCATTCACAAGAGCAAGGGCTTGGAATTCGACTCGGTCATCATCATGGCCGTTGAGAACGAAATCTTCTTCGGTGATAAGGATGCCAACCGGTGTGCTTTTTTTGTTGGAGTTTCTCGCGCGAAGCGGCGGCTTGTCCTTACGCATGTAGATCAACGAGCGCGGCCTGATGGATACGCCAACCGGTGGGACGTCGGTCGTTCAGCTCAGGATGAGTATTTAGGCTATGCCATGCCATTTGTTAGTCCACAAATATGAAAAATGAATCACTCAAACCCGGCTGGCGTCGCGTGAAGTTTGGCGACGTGGTGCGGCTGTCCAAGGCACGTTGCGCTGATCCACTCACGGATGGCGTGGAGCGATACGTTGGTCTGGAGCATTTGGAGCCAGGCTCTTTGCGGATTCGCAATTGGGGAAATGTGGCCGATGGTGTCACCTTCACCAGCGTATTCAAGCCCGGGCAGGTGCTATTCGGCAAGCGACGCGCCTACCAGCGCAAGGTGGCGGTGGCGGATTTTTCTGGCGTGTGTTCGGGCGACATCTATGTAATGGAAACCAAGGATGCACAGGTCTTGATGCCTGAGTTGCTGCCGTTCATTTGCCAGACTGATGCATTTTTTGATCACGCGGTGGGGACATCGGCAGGTTCACTGAGCCCACGGACAAACTGGACGAGCTTGGCTGATTTTGAGCTCTATTTGCCGGCACCAGAAGCTCAACGATTGATTCTGACGGCATTGTCAAGTTGTTCCTTGCTAGAAGATGAATATGCTTCAGCAAATAAGTGCGCCATCAATCTTTTGGGCTCTCATGCAAATGCCATATTTGCGGATCGCAAATATGAGCTTGTGCAATTTGAAAGGGTTCTGACTCGACAGCCACAGAGTGGTCTTTACAAGGCGCCAGAATTTTTGGGGAGTGGAACAAAGATCGTCAACATGGGCGAGCTGTTTGGCTTTGATGTCATTGCTGATTCAATCGAAATGAAGCGCATGGAGCTAACCAAAGAGGAAGTCGCCAAGTACAAACTAACTTCAGATGACATGCTATTTGGTCGTCGCTCAATTGTCCTTGAAGGCGCTGGCAAGTGTTCGATGGTAGCCCCCCTTCAAGAGCCAGTGATTTTTGAATCTTCGATACTTCGCGTAACAGTCAACCCTGAACTCGTATTGCCGAAATTCATCTTTGAATGGTTGAGGAGCCCCAGAGGCATCCAGCAAATTACTCGAATACGAAGCTTCACTACAGTCGCCGGAATTACCGGTTCAGATTTGAAGAAAATCGCCGTGCCCGTGATGCCAATTTCCGAGCAACTTGCGATCAGCAATGAGTTGTCTTCGATGAGGGCTTCTGTCAGCGCAATTAGTCAGCGTCAGGCAGCGAACAGGCATCTAAAGAAGACCATATTAGAAAAAATGTTGGGGGGCGGCGATGTTTAATGAGTCAAATACCGTTGAAGCTTACGTCCGCGATCTGCTCGCCGGACCCGTAAAGGCCGTTCCTACCAATGTTGCGCAGGAGCCGCAGGCCAGTTATGGCACCAGTCCCAAAGGTATTGGCTGGCGTTACAAGGCCCCGACGGAGGTACCACGCCAGATTCAGGAAGTGATGGTCGAGTCCTGGTTGCGTGATGCGCTGATCCGCCTAAACCCCGAAATCGCCGCCCAGCCTGACCGTGCGGATGAAGTGCTCTACAAGCTGCGCGCCATTGTGCTGTCGGTTCGGTCCGACGGGTTGATTCGCGCCAATGAAGAAATGACCGCTTGGATGCGTGGTGAACGCTCCATGCCTTTCGGTGACAACAACCAGCATGTGCCGGTGCGCCTGATTGACTTGGACGACCTGACACAAAACCAGTACATCGTCACCCAGCAGTACACCTATCGCGCCGGGCCTACCGAGCGCCGTGCCGATTTGGTGCTGCTGGTCAACGGCCTGCCGCTGGTGCTGATTGAAGCCAAAACACCAGTCAAGAAGTGCATCAGCTGGGTGGATGGTGCCGTGCAGGTGAACGCGGACTACGAGAAGTTTGTGCCCGAGCTTTTCGTCTGCAACGTGTTCTCGGTGGCCACCGAGGGCAAGGAATACCACTACGGCTCCATTGGCCTGCCAGTCAAGGACTGGGGCCCGTGGCATTTGGACGGGGGCGATGCGCAGCACCATCCCCTGAAGACGCTCAAGCTGTCGGCTGAAAGCATGCTGCGTCCGCAGGTCGTACTGGATATCTTGGGCAGTTTCACCCTGTTCGCCACGGACAAGAAAAAGCGCCGTATCAAGATCATTTGCCGCTACCAGCAATACGAGGCCGCCAACAAACTGGTGGAGCGCGTGGTGGCGGGCTACCCGAAGAAGGGGCTGATCTGGCACTTTCAGGGCTCGGGCAAGTCATTGTTGATGGTGTTCGCAGCGCAAAAACTGCGTATGCACCCGCACCTCAAAAATCCGATCGTGATCATTGTGGTGGACCGCATCGATCTGGACAGCCAGATCACCGGCACCTTCACCGGTGCCGACATCCCCAATTTGGAGAAGGCGGACACCCGCGAAAAGCTGCAACAGCTGCTTGGGCAGGATGTGCGCAAAATCATCATCACCACGATCTTCAAGTTTGGTGAAGCTACTGGTTGCCTGAATGACCGCAGCAACATCATCGCACTGGTGGATGAAGCCCACCGCACGCAGGAAGGCGACCTGGGCCGCAAGATGCGCGAGGCATTGCCGAATGCATTCCTGTTTGGCCTGACCGGTACGCCGATCAACCGCTCGGACCGCAATACCTTCTACGCATTCGGTGCGGACGAGGATGCTTTGGGCTACATGAGCCGCTATGGCTTTGAAGAATCCATTCGCGATGGCGCGACGCTAAAGTTGCATTTTGAGCCGCGACTGGTCAACCTGCACATCGACAAAACAGCGATAGAAGCGGCGTTCAAGGACCTGACCGGTGGTTTGTCAGACCTCGATCGGGACACGCTGGGCAAGACCGCCGCCAAGATGGCCGTGCTGGTGAAAACGCCAGAGCGCATCCGGCGCGTGTGCGAAGACATCGTGCTGCACTACCAGACCAAGGTTGAGCCCAACGGCTTCAAAGGGCAGATCGTTACCTTCGACCGGGAGTCCTGCCTGCTGTACAAGGCAGAACTGGATAGGCTGTTGCCACCCGAGGCCACGGACATCGTCATGTCGGTACAGGCCGCTGATAAGAAGGAACACCCCGAGTACGCCGCTTATGACCGCAGCCGCGATGCGGAAGAGCGATTGCTGGACCGCTTTCGGGACCCGTCCGACCCGCTGAAGCTGATCATCGTCACCGCCAAGTTACTGACCGGCTTTGACGCACCCATCCTGCAGGCGATGTATCTGGACAAGCCGCTGCGCGACCACACCTTGCTGCAGGCTATCTGCCGTGTCAACCGCACCTATTCCGATCAGAAAACGCATGGCCTGATCGTGGACTATCTGGGGATTTTCGACGACGTGGCGGCCGCGCTGGAGTTTGATGATGAAAGCGTCAAACAGGTGGTCAGCAACATACAGGAGTTGAAAGACAAGTTGCCAGAGGCCATGCAGAAATGCTTGGCATTCTTTACCGGTGTTGATCGCAGCCAGACCGGCTATGAGGGTCTGATTGCGGCGCAGCAGTGTCTACCCAACAACACGGTGCGTGACAACTTTGCTGCCGAATACAGCCTGCTGAGCAAGATCTGGGAAGCCCTGTCGCCAGACGTTGTGCTGGGGCCGTTTGAGAAAGACTACAAATGGCTGTCGCAGGTGTACCAGTCAGTCCAGCCATCCAGCGGCCACGGCAAGTTGATCTGGCATTCACTCGGTGCGAAAACGATTGAGTTGATCCACCAGAACGTGCATGTTGATGCGGTGCGCGACGATCTGGATACCTTGGTGCTGGACGCTGACTTGCTGGAGGCCGTGCTGTCCAACCCGGACCCCAAGAGTGCCAAAGAGATCGAGATCAAATTGGTTCGCCGCATGCGCAAACATGCTGGCAATCCGAAGTTCAAAAAGCTGTCCGAGCGGCTGGACGCGCTGAAGGACAGGTTTGAGTCCGGGCAGATCAACAGCGTCGAATTTTTGAAGCAGTTGCTGGAGATTGCCAAAGAAACGCTGCAGGCCGAAAAGGAAGTACCTCCTGAAGAAGATGAGGATCGTGGCAAGGCTGCGCTGACCGAGCTGTTCAACGAGGTCAAAACATCCGAGACGCCAATCATGGTCGAGCGTGTGGTGACGGATATCGATGAAATTGTGCGGCTGGTCCGCTTCCCTGGCTGGCAAGGCACGCTGGCCGGTGAGCGCGAGGTAAAAAAAGCGCTTCGCAAGGCGCTCTTCAAATACAAGCTCCATGCGGATGAGGAGCTATTTGAGAAGGCCTATACATACATTCGGCAGTATTACTGAGATCCAAATATAGCGACAGAAGTCATCCTGTTACGCAAGAAAACTTGCAGACGTACTGATATGTGGGGTGGTTCGAGTTGTCCCGCCAATTGCACAACTCGGTTTATTAAAAGGGAGAGGGTAGGATATGTCGTTCAAGACTTTCAGAATTTTTTTCGCAAGAACCGCATTTGGACAGGCGGCTGAAGCTATTGCTCCACGCTTGGCACGGGCTGTCCAAGATCACGGCGCCAATTTGCCTGTTTTAGACCTGAGCGGCGATAGGCATCAAATGCGTGACCTGCAAAAGACAGGAACTGTGTGGAAAGGTACGTTTGTCAAGCTACGTGATGATGCACCACATGTAGTTGCGGCTGATGACCGCGAGCGCGAGCTGGATTTGGACGATGGCGACTACCTTATAGAAAAGTGTCACTTTTTGCTGCGAGAACGAGGTAACGTTTTGGTTTGGCAGACAAATCGGTCTGCCGGAGGCTTGAGTCGCGCACAGGAGTATTTGAGTACGTTATTTGAGGATTACGTTGCTCTTCCTCAGGTTATGAATGATGCTGAGTTGGAGGGTGTATTGAGTGGCCAACTTTATGAGCTAGATTTCGCTTACGATCGACCACCAGTCATCCCTGGTCAAGCACCACAATGGAATCAGGATGCCTTTGACATGATGGCAAACATTGATGCTGCACACGCAAAATTTACTTTGCGCGCACCACGTAACGGCAGTTTGGGAGAGCGCATCAAGCAGATGGTCAGACAGTTGCTAAATACTCCGGGTACCGGAAGGATCAGAGTAAAACTAACTGAGGACAAGGAACTCGTCGAGCTATTTATGGCTCCGCTCAAAGACATCATTCGAGTTGAAATGTTTGGCCGATACCCCAGGGCCAACGATGTTTTTGTTGAGTTGGAGCAGGCTTATGGTCGTCAACGCGAAAACATTCCAAATCAAAATGAATGAAACCGAGGTTCGACAGTGACTACTGTATTGGTTCCCACTATATTGGGCCTATGCGCAGGGCTTGCGGCATGGTTATTCGGGGCTTATCCGGCCTTTAGTGACCCGGCGGCGGCAAGTGCCTTCGGTGGTACGGTGGCATCGATAAGCACCACAATGCTCGGCTTTTTGTTAGCCGCGCTTGCTGTATTGGCCAGCATCAGTCACACCCAATTGCTAAGTGCGATGAGGGAGCGTGGACATTATCGTGACCTGCTAAACACACTACTCATTGGATTTGTGTTTTTTTTGGTTTGCGCTCTCAGTGGTCTAGCAATTCTATTTGGATTGTCCTTGATGCATTGGTTCGCTTGCGCTTTGGTTGGCTTACATGTTTCAGCGTTTGCTTCCCTACTCGACATTGGTCGAAAGCTCTGGCTGGTTCTTCGCAATCTGAAATAAAGATAGGGTGCGCACATAGCAAACGCATCCCCCCAAACTCACTGGCTTTTTTACGTCAAGTGAGAATTTTTCCAATCTTTCTGCAACTTGCATCAAGAAAAGCTATTGCGTCGGCGATGCACTTAGTGAGAAAAATTGCAACTATTTTGGGATTCGACACAACATCAGACGTCAATATTGCCAGCGCGCAGGGCGTTGGCTTCTATGAATTCACGGCGCGGCTCCACCTCATCACCCATCAGCATGGTGAAGACGCGGTCGGTTTCAATGGCGTCATCAATTTGCA